>Ga0123342_1004869_pt1 | contig 20083 bp, 11 predicted proteins | sample Turbeawhitnodule_FD_89960 | JGI IMG/M metagenome (GOLD analysis project Ga0123342, IMG submission 89960) | Root nodule microbial communities of legume samples collected from Mexico - Turtle bean Mexico white nodule | ecosystem: Host-associated > Plants > Roots > Nodule | place: Mexico: Nepantla... | reverse complement strand
TTTTTAATTCCAGGATGCTGACTAGGTGGCTGTATGATTTTGAAAAATATCTTGTTTGAGCCTGTGATTATTTGTTCATTGGTGATTACTTATTAATGATTTTTGTTTTTTTCTGAAATAAAACCATAAATTATATGCCAAAAATTTATTTTATTTTGATGCCTGTAAATTTATGTCAATACTACAATTGCATATTTATATAAATCTAGGAAAAGAAATTTGAGAAGTTGATTAATAAACTGGTTAATGAGTCTCTAGGCATAAATGTGTAATAGGCATCATGTCCTGTTATAAATTCATGTTCCTCACTTGGTTAATAATATTTCTCAATTTGTGAGGACTGCTTGCATTTCCTTTTCATCTCATGATTCTTTTTTAAAATTTGTATTGTGCTCATGGTAGTAAGTATCCTGCAATACACAATACGAATCGTACTATACTATTCTTCTCCCCCATGATAGGAATTGTCAAAACACTTGTTTTTCTCCCGAATAAATCTTGGAATTGCATGAATTGCGATTCTTGTTTGAATCGTGCCCTGAATCATGGTGAAATTGCCTTCGGGTTTCACCCAAACTGGTTCAGGTCGTGCAACCTGGTTTAATAAAACCCTAAATTTGCTTTGTATTTTAGTGTGAACTGAGCGGAAATAGATGCTTAATGGTTTGTCCGTGCTTTCCCTTCAACCATTAGCACGAACTGAGCGGGAAGAGCATAATATCAAGAATTAAGTGGGTAGTCCTTTCTATTCTTCAACAACACGTGTTGGTGCAGTGGTGTTACTCCGTTACAGCTGGTCCCATCCCATGCTTTACATGTGCTAATGCTGCCCAGGGAGTTTTCTGCTGGACTCTTGCTTTATAAAAATGGGTGAATAGAAATGGGAGCCTGATATTACTTGGAAGCTATGATGCACAAATATGATACATGTATCAGATACGATGAGCATCCTATATGGCGATATGTTTATTTTGAAAATATCAGGATACATATCTGACATGTGCATGTTTAAAAAATGTATAATTTTTTTTAAAACATAATAAATATATAATTGCAATATTGCAAATCCAAATTAAAATCACATTTATTAGACCCTATCAAAATAAAAAAAAGTTTAAATTATTGTCATCATAAAAGTATTAGCGTTTACAGATTAGATACTTCACTGATAAGTGTCGATAAATTATCTTAAGAGGATCGGATACAGATTCGTGGCGGATACAAATATATGGCACAAATTGAAGTATCCGTGCATCATACCTTGGAAGTATTGTGAAAATATTCCTACAAATAGCAGCAGCAATAGCACTTATTTTTAGATGGCTATAATGCAAAATTTGTTTAGTAACATGTAGCCATGGTTATAGGAATCTCATGCAGCAACAACACTCTTTTTTTGAAGGTTGTGTTGCTGAACTTATGTAGTAAATAATACACATTGATACAACCACTCCTTTTGACTATGTGGTTGTTTTGTTATTAATTGTATCTTTGCATGTTTATATGTCTTATATACTTAAGTATATGCTACATTTTTTAATGTTTATGAATCTTACGATTTTCTATACGAAACGATACCTAATTCAAAATATAAGCTCTCTGATACATAACTTGTATCTCAATTCAGCTACCATTTATAATGATTTTATGTATCTTTTATCTTTGGAGAGGCCTTTGCTTGTTAGTTGTGGTTCTAAACAGGAATACTGATCCATGCCGGTCTGTTTGTTTCTTTTGGTGAATTGCAGAAATTTTTATAGTACATACTAATTTTATTGTTTTTGTCATAGGCAAGAATAATTTTCAAACCAAACTCATGAGCTTAGGCATAGTAGTCAATTGCATGCTATAGCAGTGTTTCAGAGTGTCGCAGCTACAAGATGCTCTATGGAGCCTGTTGCATTGCAGTTTGTTGTTGAGTCTTGAGTGACATGAATCATGGCTGCTATTGCGGCTGTTGTGACTGTTATTGACTCTGACAAAAATCCTTCCCCCCTTGAACGATGATGTTTGGTGCTGTTTAAGAGGGCAATCTTGTGATTTTGGCTCCCCTTTTTTCATTTGACCATACATTTCCAATCCTCACCCCTTTCGAAGGTTGAATGACACTGGTCTCAACTTTCTTTGACACCAATCGTCTGACCCATAGCTCCCAGCCATGATTCTGTGAACCCATGGAACTTCAGTTAAGTTTCTGGTCAACACTCAACACAATGCTGCAACTCTGAAATATCGTTCTCTGATCTCTCTCTGTTCCACATCCTTTGGGATGTTTTTTGTTCACGTTGAAAAGGCTTCTATGCTTTATTTTGTATTTTCATTGAGTCTAGATAGGCGATCTTATGTATTTCTTTTCTTTAAAATAACTTACTCTTTGAACTTGTCGTCATAATATCGGTCATTTTCCTAGCTACTATCACACTGTAGCGATTTTGTGGTTGGCTGAGTGCTTTCTTGGACTGGTAGCTGTTAGCAGGATATAGCTGTTTTTCTGATCATATTATGTTTATGCTTCCCTAGTAAAATTGTTGGCATGCTGATCTGTACATTTTAACAAAGGAAAAATGTGAGTTACCACTTCATGTTTATGGTTTGTGAAACTCTTTTTGCAGACACAATTTATGAAGGCTAGAGAGCAACAACAGCAGCAGCAACAGCAACAGCAGCAGCAGCCACAACCTCAGCAGTCGCAACATCAGCAGCAACAGCAGCAGCAACAACAACACATACAGATGCAACAAATCCTGTTACAGAGGGCTCAGCAACAGCAGCAGCAGCAACAACAACAGCAACAGCAGCAACCACAACAGCAACAGCAACAGCAACAGCAGCCACAACATCAGCAGCCACCACCTCAGCAGCAGCAGGGTAGGGAAAGGACTCATCTCTTAAATGGTGGTACCAATGGGTTAGTTGGAAACCCTAGCACTGCAAATGCACTGGCAACAAAGATGTATGAGGAAAGGTTAAAACTTCCCCTTCAAAGGGACTCTTTGGAAGATGCAGCAATGAAGGTTAGGAGATGTTCTGTTGCCTATTATAAAGATGAACTACTTTTTTTAATGGCATATACAATCATAACTATCTTTTTGGTATTTTGTACAGCAAAGATTCGGAGGCCAACTCTTGGACCCAAATCATGCCTCAATATTGAAGTCATCTGCAGCTACCGGCCAGCCTTCAGGGTAACTTTTTAGAACTTAGCTTTTATTGTTTCTTGTTTTAGTCTTTAAGTTAGTAAGGTATATGCTTGGTAAAGAAGGTAGTTTTGCTTGTTTAGTCTTGGCTGTAGCTGAGCTAATTTAAGTTCGATCTGAAATCACATGAGCTGAATCTTACTTCACCAACATGAGACAAAAAAGGGATCTTGTATGCTAGGCAATGTATAAAGCCAGATTGACCTTTCTGGAGGGTAGTAGGGACCGTAGCTGAAAGGGTCTTCTCCTTCCGTGACTTTGAATTAGTAGTTATTTGCTTCTTTATTTTTTTTCTAGGTTTTGAAATATCTATTTGGCATTCCATTAATTATATTAGCTTTTGTTATTCTTTAATCTTTATAGCTATGCATGTGACTTTGTTAGTACTAAATATCTTGAATTCAGCCAAGTTTTGCATGGTGCTGCTGGTGCAATGTCTCCACAAGTTCAAGCACGTAGTCAGCAATTACCAGGGTCTACTCCGGTATGCAAGTGTTCTTAAATTAAACTCATTACATCTTACAATATTTCTTATGACCCGTTTAACCCTGACTTTGCTAATCAGGATATAAAGAGTGAGATCAATCCTGTTTTAAATCCCAGAGCTGCAGGTCCTGAAGGATCATTGATAGCTATGCCTGGTATTATTTCATTTAATGTAACTGGTTGTTCTATTAATTTGTAATCTAACTTGCATGCATTTATTGGGGAATATTTTGGGTTTAATGTTAAAACTGATATTTTTGGGATATCATTACACTTGCACACAGACTGAGTTAACAGGAGATTTTTCATGTCAGGTTCAAATCAAGGTAGCAACAATTTAACTCTAAAAGGGTGGCCACTAACGGTGAGTATTCTTTTTATTTTAATGGTTATTTTGAATTAGATGGTACTATTATTGGATAAAATCATGTCTTCCTAAACTTTTTTTTAAACTTGAGAGTTTGTTTTTATATTGTACATTGGAATTGAACCAATTATCTTTTTATCCTAACCATATCCCATCCATACTGCTTGAGCCATTGTCAGGTGGCAGAAGTAGCCTTTTTTGTTAACCTTGCACAGCCTCCGTTGTTTGATAGAAATAGTGGCCTCTTATCTGAAGTCTCGAGCAACCACCCTGCAAACTTTGTGTCTTTGACATCATTTAGTCTTTGTTTAGGGTGATTTGGATAGAGGGATTTCGAAAGGAGAGAGTTAGGACGAATATTTAAATATTTCCATTGTTTGTTTACTAGGAAATTTGAAAGGAGAAGTGATAAAAAGTCCATGAGCCCCACATATTTTTAATCTTGGAATATTATTATGCATCCTAAAGACTAATTTTAAAAGGCATGAACTAAATAATACAAGTGTTAGTTAGCCATATTTTTGTGTTAAAAAAATTATTATAATCTAATTTAATTTAAAGAACATAAATTAGAGCAAGAAAATGTTTTTTTTGAAGTAATTAGTTTTAAATAGTTGTTTTAATTTTAATATACTTTTATTAGAAACTAATTAAATATAAAATAAGTAAACATGTCATAATTATAATGCATATTTTGTGAGATTTGAATTAAAATTATATTTGATTTAAAATTAAAATTCATCATTTAGACAAAATTATATTTTTATAACATTTATCATTTGTTTTCCTTCATTTTTCCGTATAACCAAACAGATGAAATGAAATCACCTTATATTGTTCCCTACTAATTATACCAATCTACACAATGCAAAATTCTACTAAAAAACCACTTGAATTACTATTCGTTCATTTTTCTCCTCTAATACTTTCTTCTCACTTCTCTTTCTATCCCAATAGAGTGCTAATGATTAAACTAAAAATTGAGTTATTAAGCTGCTCTGTTTATCCTTTTTTTATTTCTTATTAGGGGTTGGAGCAACTACGTTCTGGTCTACTTCAGCAACAGAAACCACCTTTCATACAGTCTCCTCAACCATTTCATCAACTTCCAATGTTGACACCACAACATCAGCAACAGCTAATTCTGGCACAGCAAAATTTGGCATCACCATCTGGCAGTGATGATAATAGAAGACTCAGAATGCTGCTGAATAACAGGAATATGGGTGTAGCTAAGGATGGTCTTTCGAACCCTGTTGGTGATGTTGTATCAAATGTTGGATCACCTCTTCAAGCAGGTGGCCCCGCTTTCCAGCGCAGTGATACAGACATGCTAATGAAGGTGTTTGCTCTCTTGAAGTTGAAATTTGTCTTTCCATATTCTTAATCATTCTTGCATAATTTTTTCAAATGTCCTACTTGTAATTGCTTGGAGTTGCCGCAACTGTCATGAGTTGCATCTTAAAAATGTTTTTGTTTGTGTAGTTGAAACTGGCACACTTACACCAACATCAACAACAGCAGAATGCCAATCCACAACAGCAGCAACTGCAACAGCATACTCTATCAAATCAGCAATCTCAGTCTTCAAATCATAACATGCATCAGCAGGATAAAATGGGGGGAGGTGGTGGTAGTGTCAATGTGGATGGTAGCATGTCAAACTCCTTTAGAGGCAACGATCAGGTCAGTCCTTTTATTGTTGCCATTAATATTAGAGATTGAGGCTTTGTATAAACTATCATTTGCTTTCTTCTTATCAAATCATTAGTGTAATACACCAATATATATATATTATGTATTTGTGGGGAGAGATTAAATTACATTTATGTGACTTTTACCAGTTATTACCCTATTCAATAACTTTCAATAAGATAATATATATTATGTACATATATATTAAAATTGACATATATTTACTTTTCAAAATATACTAAAATATGAAACATTTGATTAACTTTTTATTGTTGTTCAAATTTGACCACAGTTGACATAGACAATCTTGATAATATAAAATTCTGACTTGTAATATAATGCAGAACTATTGACAGTTTGACATTGAGCGACAGGTGAATTTCTGTAAATAATTCATAACTATTAATTTCTGTAGTTCTTTTGAATTTCTATAAGCATCTAAATTTAAATTTCATGTGTATAACCGAGTTTATATTTGATTGTCAAATCTCTCCTATTAAATATTGGCATTATCTATCTTATTTGGACTGAAAAAGTTGTTAAAAAATATTTTATAGAGATTTTAGAAGTATTTTTTGAAATGCAAGATAATTTTTTTTCGTAGTTACCCAAAGAATAAGTTAGCGACTCGTTAAAAAATCAGCAATTATAGGGGATGATTTTTGTTTTATCTGTTCTACAGGACATGTTTTTGTTTCAGGCTTATATACATTATAATATGACACTTTGCAAATTATGTTATAGGTTGTCATTGGGAGATAGTGTAAAAAGAGTTTTATAACATAATAGCTTTCATGAATTTTACTGTTTATGCAATTTTGTTAATTTTATGTAAACTCATTCTTGGTCATGTTTGATAACCTTTTTTTATCACATTTTAAATGAAAGCTTTATTAAATTTGTAGTTTCACTTTTCCATGTATAAATCATTTTAAGATTGACTAAAAGTATTTTATGCTGAAAAGAATTATGTGCTTTTTAGTTATGTACAAAATATATTTGATTAATTGGATATATATAATAGTGTCATTACTTGATTCTCATAGCTATTATTTTTCCTAAATTAGTGGTTAATAGTTTGTAGCTTGTTAGTTTCTTTAATGTTTGAATGGAATTTTCATGTGTATGGGTATATAGATTCTTGGCAATTAACGTGTAGTAAATAGTGATTTTCTGATGCATGGATTTGTCTCTTATGCTGAATATATTGAAAAGCCATTCATTTTATTGTTTTTGTGTTCTCCTTTTCTCTTAATTTTGGACACTGCGGATTATGTTTTATGATTTTTATAATTTCACTGCAATTGGATTTCGAAGCTGTTTTGAAATCCATCAGGGATGGTGTATTTGTTTGCTTGTCAATTCCTGAATTGGTTGAGCTCAAGTATTATACATTAATTTCTTTAACCTCAACTTTTCTAAACTTGAGTAGTAAGAAAAGGATTTTGTGATGCTTTCAGATGAGATATACAATTGTAAAATGCAACTTCCACTACTTGTTCGTTTCATTGAGTTTTGAACCCTATGTATAAATGGATGGTGACTTGTTGGATGATTTTGAATTTAATGAATTTACTTATTTCTATAAGTTTGATCATCTGAGCATAAATTTTGCCCTTGGATTTGGTAGACATTAATCTGGTGTATGTTTATAGTCTTTCTTTAATTTGATTCCTAACATGGTTTCTTCTAAATGCATTTTAAGGTTTCCAAAAGCCAGACTGGGAGAAAGAGAAAGCAGGCTGCATCTTCTGGTCCTGCCAATAGTTCTGGAACAGCTAATACAGCTGGCCCATCTCCAAGTTCAGCACCCTCGACTCCCTCGACACATACACCCAGTGATGTGATGTCAATGCCTGCTTTGCCTCATAGTGGTAGTTCTTCAAAGCCATTAATGATGTTTGGCGCTGATGGTGCTGGAACTCTTACATCACCTTCAAACCAGTTGGTAAGTGGCTCCTTCAATTGATGGAAGGAATAATAAGTTCCTTGCATGTAGGCTCATTGTCATTCCATTTTGGCAGTGGGATGATAAGGATCTTGAATTGCAGGCTGATGTGGATCGCTTTGTGGAGGATGGATCTCTAGACGATAATGTTGAGTCTTTTTTATCCCATGATGATAACGACCCGAGAGATACTGTTGGTCGTTGTATGGATGTAAGCAAAGGTGCAGTACCATTGTTTTTGTTGACAATAAAATCTTCTAGCATTCCCATTGCAAAGGAGGTTCTGAAGTGCATGTATTATTTTCCCTTGCTTGCAATGCAATTTTTTTTTCTTTTTCTCCTTCATAGGTTATTGTTTATTAGTATTAGACTTTTGTGAAGTATCTTAAATATTATTTTGTTCATATGCCTTCACCCAATAACTTAAGCTTTTAGCATTTTGGATAGTTGGTTCATTGATGGTGTCAAAGCCACTGATAAATGTGGTCTAGAGTTTAATCCTTGACACCGTTTGTTCTGGTAAATAAGAAGTTAATTTCATCATAAAGGTAGGTTGGGAATAGACTAGGCAGTCAACAGTGCTCGTAGTTGTTGCTATCATATTAGAGTGGTGCAAAGTGACACTTTAGCATGACAACAACTTCATTAGGTTGTGCTTTAAAGTCGCAACCGTGTTTTCTACAGTTGGAGGAAATTGTTTGGGCGTTGACACATGAAAGTTGGAGGAAAACCTGACTCAACCCTGTCAACATTTGCCTCCAAAGCTTCTAATTGTGAAGTCATTCTTGTGTGCATACACCATTTGATAGCAACCAACTACTATCAGTATTGCATATATTTCTATCTGACTAATCAAAGAAAGGAAAATAACAGAGAGCAGTAGCTCCCAGGTCAGAAAAGAATCTATGGCCCTGACAATTCCATTCCTGACAACATCTCTCTCTCTCTCTAACTAACTCATCACCTCACCTATGAGCTGTTTGGTAATAATGAGCCTAATTAATCTTAGGCCTATGAGTATACACTTGAAGGGGTTTAGGGGCTTTTGGAATTAGGATTAGGTTCCTATGAGTTTCCAGGGATAAAACACACTGAACAAGAAACAGGTAGGAGGTGACTCTAGATCTGGAACAAATGATGCATATCTGGTCAATACCACCCCCTGGAGTGGGTTGGGATGGCTTTGGTGAGTCTGTTTGGGCTCAACTGTGCCATTACTCAATTCCTGAAGCTATCTGTTCAGAACAAATCTCCTTTCTTCCCTCTTATTGTTTAAGCTAAACCCCTCTCTAATAATATAACCATGTTGCTATTTCTATTGGCTTTTCTATGGAATCGAGATGGGATAAAAAGTATTTACATAAAAGTTGTATAAAAAACTAATAAAAGTGGTATAAAAAGCTGTTTACAGAAGGGGTGATTTTGCATGGGATAAGAAAGAGGCACTAACAAAATTGGCGCCAGACTGACTGACAATTTCATCAGAGCTGCAACAGCAGAGATGCCACTTTGGTTTTGGTCAACCAAGGCTCGAGATAAAAATTAAAAGCATGGAATCCAAAAAGGTGGCCCAACTATGGTGGCACTTCTGCTGCTGAGCTCTGATGGCCTTGTGTTCATCAATCAGTGGCACCAACTTTGTTAGGGCTTGTCTTATTCCATGCAAAACACCCACTTCTGTAAAGAGTTTTATTTTATAATTTTATGTAAATACTATTTTTCCCTCCTAGATTCCATACAAAAGCCAAATATTTAACTACTTTGTAATTAGTTATATAACTTCTGGGGTCCTATCAACCTGCATGTCATCAGTAATATTTATATTAAGGGCTGTATTTCTAACTTCAAATGAAAGGCTGGGCCATAAAATGTTTTGGACAAAAACACCCTAGAATGCTCATTAGGCCAAATTCATTTATGCCAAAAGACTCTATTAATTGATTGTATTGAAGCTATATACTTTGTTTGTGAAGGTGGGTTGTTGCTCTTTAATTTATTGACTGGCATAAATAGTTATACCTGCAGAAACTGAGGCCATGGGTTCACTTTATTTTCAGGTTTCACATTTTCTGAAATAAATTCTGTACCTGCAAGCACTAACAAAGTTGTCTGTTGCCATTTCTCGTCTGATGGGAAATTGCTTGCTAGTGGTGGCCATGACAAAAAGGTTAGTTAATGCATTATTCTGGGAAATAATTTTCTTTATTTTTTCGTTTTTCAACCAATTTTACTCAAATTTTCGTGAACGTAGCATTTAATCTGCTTCGAAATTTAAAAACAAAATTATAAATGCCTCTATTTTACTTAATCTGTTTATATATAGAATGTGACATTTTCTCTGTTTTTTTTTTGTAATGCAGGCTGTTTTATGGTTCACAGATTCTCTAAAACAAAAGGCTACTCTTGAAGAACATTCTTCTTTAATCACTGATGTCCGTTTCAGTCCAAGCATGCCTCGCCTTGCTACATCTTCATATGACAGAACTGTCAGGGTGTGGGATGTTGATAATGTTAGTTCATAATGTTTATTTTACTCTAATATTTCTGCTTTTTGAGAATGCCCCCCTAAAGATTTAGTATGTATATTTTGTAATAACTTGGCTATGCATGTCATACAAATAAAATTTTCTCTGATTCTAAAGCATGACACAAAGGTGCTTACAAAATGTGTTTGCTTATCTATTCCTGAAAATATGTACTTATTGAAATAATTACAGTATAACGATTTTGTGCTTGTTTCTTATTATAAATATAATTACTTACACTATAAAGGAGGACAGAATATATCAAATTACTCCTGTCCTTGGTGAATTATGGATTTGAAACATATTGTGTTTGCTGATGAGTTCCTGGGATATGATTTCTTAAACATGGTTCTGCTGTAGTATAATGCTACAAGGATGATGCGATGGAAATGTTTATTCATGGCTCTGGATAGGAATCTTAATTGGTTACAAGTTATCATTAAAAGATTGTAATTATCACTGTGATAGGGACACAATGGTTTGATGTTCTTTGTAGATAGGAAGTTACCTAGTGAAGTTATTGAACTTTTTTAATGATAAAATATGATTTGATTTCAAGGTGCAAGCTTAGTGCTTCAGAAGCATAGGAATTTCAGTTTTTGTGATATTTAGTGTTAGCAGATGTAGCTTAAATTGCATTATGAATTCTAACATCCCAATGATCTGTGTACAAATCTATGACTGCTTTTGTCTATTTAAAGTTATATGGGATCTGGAAATTTCACTAGTTATTGTGGGTAGATTTTAATGCCAGGTCTATTTGTAAGATGACGGTGTTGCTAATGATTGCACATTATCTGGATTTTGATGGATTATGTGCTTGTGTTGTTCTTTGTTTGTGTTCTGCTTTAGCTGATATTTAATTTCCAATGCAGCCTGGATATACGCTTCGTACTTTTACTGGTCATTCTTCATCTGTTATGTCACTAGATTTTCACCCTAATAAAGATGATCTTATCTGCTCTTGTGATGTTGATGGTGAGATACGATATTGGAGCATTAACAATGGCAGTTGTGCTAGAGTCTCAAAGGTAGAATCTTAGCATATGCATTTGTTTAATTGGTTGTGCATTGTGTTTTCTTTTCAGTTTGCTAAACTGACAAATTTTCCTTCTGGTTAGGGTGGCACTGCTCAGATGAGATTTCAACCACGTCTAGGGAGGTTCCTAGCTGCAGCTGCTGAGAATGTTGTTTCAATATTTGATGTGGAAACGCAAGCATGTCGATATTCATTAAAGGTTGGTTTGAATTTGTTTACGTATTGCTAGAGTTAGGATAAATTCTTTCAGTTAGACATGCTCTTATTCTTGAGCGTGTCTGTGCTTTAGTCTAATGCTCCTCACACTATCTGGCTTAATTGTTTTTGCTTGAGGAGAGGTCTAGGAACAACGTTGGTTATTCTTTCTATAAGAATCAAATACTTGTAACATTGTATATATTTCAAAAGCAACTTTGAGCTTAGATATTTGTTGTTTTGGCGACTTCAACAGTAATTTCTGATTCTTGTAAGTATTGTCTTATTCAAACTTATGCATATTTTATTATGATATGATTATAGGGACATACAAAATCAATACATTCTGTGTGTTGGGATCCTTCTGGGGAGTTCCTGGCATCTGTCAGTGAGGACTCTGTCAGGGTTTGGACTCTTGGATCAGGGAGTGAAGGGGAGTGTGTTCACGAGCTTAGCTGCAATGGCAATAAGTTCCACTCATGTGTTTTCCATCCAACATTTTCTTCGCTGTTGGTAGTTGGTTGTTACGAGGTAAGTATACATCCTTTTCTTATTTTGTTTCCTTCAGTATGTTTGGACTCACATATTTTGGAAATTAATTTGATTCATGAATGGAATTCTATGTTTGAAATGTTATGAAGTAGAATTGATTTTGAAATCCTTTTGGATTTAAGTTGTGTATTCAGATATCCACTCAAATTTGGTTTGATTTGATTCTCATTTGATCTAGTTTTAAATGTGATTATTTGAAGTGATGATTTCATCCTCATTAGTTTACCCACCTTGGCACCCTTCACAAGGGTAATGATTAAAATAAATTCAATTCATCGTTTAGACTTTCCAAACCTGATCTCTGAATGATTTCAAATCATATTCTTTTTATAATGAATTCTAAAAACATAACATTTGATTATATTTGACCATGTTTCATGTCCATGATAAATAGTATTAAATACAATCCATAGTAAGATTTTAATTTTGACTTGTTACAACTGATACCATGATGTGCAGTCATTGGAGCTCTGGAACATGACTGAGAACAAGACAATGACTCTATCCGCTCATGAAGGTCTTATTGCTGCATTGGCGGTTTCTACTGTAAATGGTTTGGTTGCTTCTGCCAGTCATGACAAGTTTGTGAAGCTCTGGAAGTGAGTTGGTTGTGTCATCAATACATGTTGATTTATCAGTGTTGATAATGAGGATGTTTGTAGTTTGTCCCCTTTTTTGTAGTTTGATCAACCACCCCTCACAACATATTTGTAGTTTATGTTCCCTTTTATGTAGCTTGATCATTAGTTTGTGCCCTTCTTTTATGATGTAGCTTGATCAGTCACCGTTCCTTCCCCTTTTGCCGTTTGGTATAATCTGATTTTCTATGTAATCATAGGTACTGACTTTTGTAATATTGTCACCCCTGTTGTACTCTGTTTCATAGTTGTTTTATTTGGAGATTTCTAATCTTGTGTCATCCAGATTCACTTTTATAATTATGATTGCTACCACCTCACTTTTGGTATTCATTCTAATATACTTTACTATTCATAGTGGATTGCAAGCATTTTTCTTGTTATTAATTAGGCTTAAAAGTTTCTGGTACCTGAAATATGAACATATTTTGTTTTTGCCTATAAATGTTTTTCTTGACTTTTGGTATTTGGATTTTTGTTTTGGTTTTGGTGTTTCTAGTCCCTCTAAATATTGGGTTTTTGTATAGATGATTTACTTTTTAGTTCTCGTTGAATATTTTTAAATGCACAATTTCAAAATAATCATAATACTGGAAGGATTAAACTAATGTAAATAATTTACTGGGTTTAGAACAAAATAACATGATCCGAATTGAAAATTAGTTTTACAGGAATCAATATTTAAGATTTTTCTATACGAACCAAAAGCAAAATGCAAATATATTTTAAGTAGTGAAAACGTATTTAAGTTTCATTATTGGTACCCTTTTTTTGTTGTGCATAGTCCATATCTGCAGCAACTCAATGCTGATATGAAAAGGGAATATTCAGAAATGCATAGCAGCATTATGTACTGCATCTTTGTGCCAATTTAGACGTCAATAGTCTTGTGTTGTTTACCATTAATGTTGTTGAACGTAGCATTGATAAAAAAGTTAACAATTTTAATTGTACCCTTATGTAGGAGTCAATGTTTTTCTTTAAAATTAATGGAAAATTCTTGAGATCATTCTTTTTAGAGATGAAAATGTGTTGGGGTTAGGTTGTATCATAAGGGTTGTCTGAAAGGGATCGTGCTCATTTTCTCAATAGTTTGATCAACATAATTAATACTTTAGATTTTCATTTTTTTATTGTCTAAATTAGCAATGTTTTGTGTGTGAGACTACAAAATCAAAAATACATGTTATCTTAATTGATAGTAAGACTCATTTGAAAAGTATAAAGTAGAAGGGTAAAAGAGAAATAAACAAACTCACCATACCATAATTTTCCATGGCACATAATTTTCCATGGCATGAATTTGAAGTTATGTGAATACACAAGCCTAAAGAGAGAAAATGCAAAAGGATAAAAAAAAGTAACACAGTATTGTGGTCCCCTTCAACTGCTGGAATCCTCTAATTATGTACTTATCCATGCATAATGGGAAGAGTTATTATACTGTTAGTTTGGACCACATGAGAAAGTGCATGCTTTGCCACTGCACAAAGCAAACATAACAAACACCGTGCTTACAATGTCTCAAACATCCACCACTCATTTCTTTTCTTATCCTTTTTCATTCAGACATTCACTCAATCAAACTTTTTTTTTGCTTCTCTTTTTCTGTCATTTCTGCATAACTTAGCATTCTTCTAGTTAGGACAACCCAACTAGGACCATTTCCTTTGCCTCATCAGATTGGGAAAAAACTGCAAAGTATATACAAAACATAAACACAACAACTTTCTTTAGATGTATGCACAAAGAATATAACTATGACTACAACCATACATGTTTTTAAGAGAAAAAGAAGTAGAAAAATAAAATAAGCTTCTCCATAAACTAAAATTACCCTCTACCATATTTTGCAAGTTCTCCAAAATCTTATGCACAAATCATTTTTAACATATGAAAAAAAGTATATTCAGTTTTTACCTGAAAAAGTTCATTCAAATTGATTCCATAAAGTTGTAGACACTACTAAAACTGAAAAACCATGAAAATGAATCTGTATAATATAAAACAAGTTTCAAACTTAGCTACTTATTATTATTTTACTTCTTAATAGCATGTTAATATTATAATTTTTATCACATTTTTTTATCGTCATATGACTAAAAACAATTATTAAATAAAATTAATTTTATTAATCAAAAGAATTAATTATTATATTAATTAAATTAAAGATTATTTTATAAACTAAAAATTTATTGATATATAAATTAATTTTTGAATTAATATCTATTCATTAACTACCAAGATTTTAGTTACGAACTACTTTATTTTTTAAATTAGTTTCTAACTAATTTAAACTTTAAAATATTAGTAGCTAAAACATTTCTAGTTAATTTAGATAACAATTTAGAAACTATTTTATAAACTTTTATTAATGATAATTTTTTTTTTAAATATCAATAATTTTTTAATTTTTAAAATAATATTTAATTTTAAGATTTTTATTAGATTAATATAATTTAGGATTTAAAACATAAAATTCAGGAACTAAAATAAGAGTTTCCTTTCAAGTTGAAATAGTGTGGAAGTGTTTCATACAATTAATTATATGGTTGTGAAGTCATGATCAAACAACTAGATGTGGTAATGTGTTCACTTAACACAGTGCTTGGATGAAGTACCAAGCCATTCATTTATGTCAATTAAGTGTACTTCCAAAGTCCTAGAGGCTCTATTTTTATTACTCTATATGCAAATAATAAAACAACTTTTCTTATTTATTAGTGAGGGAGTTTTGTTGGATTTTTTCATAGATATAAATTAAAATAATTCTTTTAAGTTTTACTATATTTTATATATTTAATATCTCTAATTTTTTTATATACTTTTAAAATATTTCCTAAACATCTGTTATTGTTGATTATATATATAACCTGTGATATTTCCCTCTTGTTATAAAATACGTGTTTTAAAATTGTTCATTTAAAAATTAGTACAGAACACTACTGTATATATAACATTTAATAACATCAAAAAATGTTACTAAAATATAAGAAATGTTGTTAGTATAATTTAGTAAGTTTTTATCAAATATTAAATACATCCTATATTATTAATGTTTTCTCTAGAAAAATGTCACTAAAAATATGATATATTTTTTTAAATAGAAAGGTAATAATATTTTTAAAATATTTTTAAATTTCTTAATAGAAAGTAATATTATAGGAATATTAATAATTTTTTTAAAATAAAAGATAACATTTTAAAAAGTTACTATAAAATTGTAGTCACGTTTTTTCAATTAAAAGATAACATATATATATATATATTAGAATTATATAAATAAATATTATTAAATTATTTATTTAAAATAAAATAAAATATCCTTTATATAATAAAAAAAATACACATTACTAAGGTATGCCTTCATAAAATTACAAAAAATATATGTGAACAAGTTAAAAAATATATAAAATTTGAAATGTTGAATGATTCAATTTGGAAACATGAGTTATGGACCCAATTATTTCTTAATCAAGATTAAACATCACTAAAAAGTCCCATCACTAACAAAAAAATTAGCATAATGAAACAAAACAAAATAAACAAATTACATATTTAGAACCAACAATAAATAAATAAACAGTGACATAAATCATAATTCTTATAAACCAAAGCTATAATGTGATAATAAATTACAGAAACAATATTTTCTTAATGGTATGAAATGTAGTTTTCCTTTAAATTTAGTTATAATATTAAGATAATGTTCTTTTTCCCAATTCAAATACGGTAAATAGGAAGCTCAATTAATATTAAATTTCTTAAAAATGAAAAAAAAACTTAGACTTAATTAAATACACACTTTAGAGTGTCATGACTTTCAAGAAGAGCTAAAAAATATTGAATGAATATTTAAGTTTTTAAGATATTTTTCAAGTGTGACCACTTCAACCTTAGAATCTTCCGCCGCATTATCAAAACTAGTTAATAAATGATATAAAAATAAAATAAAGATAAATATGTTACACAATTCATCTCTTAGTTAACTTTCGGTTATTTTTCTTTTTTTTTCTCTCTCATAAAGGTAGTATGACTTTTCTTCTAACACCAAAGTAAAAAAAAAATAATTTAATTTAAAATATCTAATTCAATAATAACCTCAATGTAAAATTATATACCTCAATAACAACTCTTCTTTTAGGTATTTGATATTACTAATATTTTGCTAGTGAATAAAAGCAATTTTAAAATGTTCTAAAAGTTCAACTTTCATGACTTTAACTTGTTCTTTTAGTTTTACTTCTACTTCTTTTTCTATTTATTTTTTATACTTTAATTTTTTTTATAAAAAAATTTATATTAAGTATTATTATACAATTTGACATCTTAGCTAAACCAACCCATCAAGTAACAACAATCATATGTCATCACATAAAAAATATATTATTAAAAAAAATACTTGAACATTTGAACTTTATCAATTAATTTATATGTTTCAAGATTTAGTTTCTCATAAGTTTGTACTACTCCCATTTTTTGCTTAACCATGTCAATCTTTTTAAAAACTTAAAAAATATATCTTTCGGAGTTGAGCTTTTGTGGTTTTTTTAATGAGAAACATTTACATCCTCAATATTTTAATTAAAAAAATAAAAGAAATTAAAATTATAATTGTGTTTCAAATAAGGTTATTATAAAAGCAGGGATCATGATTGAGGTTATCATACAATAATTCTTTTCGTATACTTATTCTTAAGCTTATGTATCATGATCAACCTTTATTCACAAGATAACCACCCTCCATCAAAATTCTTCATTGTTTATCATATAAAAGAAAAATGTTAGTCTAAAACAAATAAAGCCATTAGTTATGTCATTAGTCTAACCTCTTCATATGTTATCTTTGCAAAAGTTTTAGTTATCGTGTTATGTATACCAATAATTTTTTCTCTACTTATTCTATTCTTCTTGCTACAATAATTAATGATATTAGAAAATATAATAGTAATCAAAATATTAGTACAAATAATCATATAATCAAATTAAAATATGTTAGATTTGAAAAATTTAAGAAGATTTTTCATTGTTGAAGGGATACTTAGGAATCGATTTTTTAAGTTATAATCATTTGATTAAAATATTCTTCTTGCTACAATAATTAATTTTTTTCCCTTCAATCGACGTTTATGATTCTTCCAAATTGAGCATATACTTTTTAAAACACACATATTCTTCAATATCAATTTTGACGATATCTTTTAATCAATTAATAAATATTAGAATTTATGCAAAATATATATATATATATATATATATATATATATATATATAATTGAAGATAAATGTGAGCAAAGTTAAATATTATGATTGTTTTTCGCAGGTTATCCCAATATTTTTTTAGTGAAAGTTAAAGGAGCTAGGTTGCACTCTAAGCTAATATTCCAAAATAATTGCTCAATGTAGCCAAAAAGAATACCAATAGGTTGGCCAAAAGCATTAAGTTTAATTGAAAAAAATGCTCTTCATTGAAAAGGCATGAGTCTTGAGACAATGTTATGACCTCTTTTAATCTTGCTAGTAGAACATATTAATTAAGTATATCTTTAGGAATTGTTTATAAGGCATATGGTATATCTTTAGGAATTGTTTATAAGGTATATGTTAGAGAAAAAAAAATCAACAAACACTATATTTAATTTTGATTATGTGCTTACCAAAAAATTATAAAACATGATTTTATAAACATTAAATCCAGACAGACGCAAATACTTCATCTAGCTAAATAAATGCATAAACATTTTGGTTATATACTTTTATCTGTTAAGCTTTTTGCATGGACAAATGATAAGTGCACATAGTCTGAAGCATTTCATGGGATACATAAAAATATTATAAATGCTTATTTTATGTTTAAAAATAATGTTCATCTATTTGTTTCTTACAAGAGGATCTCACATTTAAGTGTCTACATATAGATCTCTTGAAGAACGTGCCTAAAGTTGTTTCACCAAAATAACCATTTCGTAAAGATGGAATGATAGTTTTGTAAAGACTGACAACCTTGTTAGGTCCTACTCTTTACTCCATTTTGAAAAAAAAAAACTATTTGATCTAGGCTTGATAAGTCATGTTGTGTATCAAAGAGTTGCATAAAGAAGATATGTACATTTTCTGTTGGATGAAAATCATTTAATGCATCTTTTCAAGTTTGGACGTGGACAAACACAAGAAAAAGAAAAGATCTACGCAAAATCTCTCAGTGAGTCTAAAAATATTTGAATGACTCTTTTCTTCTAAACATCTCCATAAAGAAGACCTATTTGAAGAAGAACTATGGACAACATTGACAAGAACAATAAAACTCTTAAAATCTTTAGCCATCTTTAAGTCTTAGTTTTTGAGCAAGAATACTACTATGTTCATTAGAAACCTCAAAGAGTATTCTTAATATTGTATTCGTCTTAGGATGTTACCCTCTCTTAGTGAGCGAAATCTGTGATCGTTTAGATCACACCTTTTCTGTAAACAAAGTTGTTTAGACAGGCGTGACTAGGTGTAAAGAATACTAAGTTGTTTGGCTAGGAGTAACTGTGTTCCAAACATTACTCAGTCTTAACCAAGAGTGATTGTGTTCTAAAGTATACTTTTCCTAGACCAGGAGTGGTTGTTTTCTAATGAATACTCAATCTTAGTTAAGAGTACTGTATTTCAAAAAATAGTTGGTCTTAGCCAGGAGTGACTATGATTCAAATAATATTTGATTTTAATTAATGTTGTTGAGACACTAGATGGTCTAGTCACCTATAGACGGTCTAAGACCCTGCTAGACGGTCTTATGTATATAAGTTATCTATGAAGTTTTGATAATAACAAATACTGTAAGAAATTATATATACTAAAAAAGTGTTTTTATATGCAGACAAAAATTAAAACAATAGAAGTTCATATAATTCCTTATGTTGATTTTGGCTTAATCCCAAGTCCCACATCGGTGGGTTCATTGTTTGGGAAGGAGGTTTGAGGGTTATAAATTAAACTCTCCTCCTTCACTGTAATATATCCCAATTTGTAATATCTTTTCCCATAATAATAAAAATGAGCTGTTTTTGCTGTGCTCGGAGATTAGGCTAAATTGGCCGAAATCCGTTAACAATTTTCTGGTGTGTTTTATCTTTTATCTCTTTTATTATTCCGCTCTGTTTATTCAATATTATTTGTCGGTAGCTCTGTTAGGGTTCTGTTTTAGTGGGAAAATTACCCTTTTTCCCAACAAGTGGTATCAGAGCCGAAAGTTCGCCTTGGGTTATTTGAAATTATTTGTAATATTGAATAATATATTTTGAGTTTGTAATGGAAAATCAAGAAGAAGAAACGAAGGATGTATCCAGAGTGTCGGGCTCCTCGTCATCATGGTCGAGGTTCCCGGTGTCCACTTTGAAATTGGCGGTGGAAATATTTGATGGCACTGGACATTTTGGCATGTGGAAAGGAGAGGTCT
>Ga0123342_1004868_pt1 | contig 20086 bp, 14 predicted proteins | sample Turbeawhitnodule_FD_89960 | JGI IMG/M metagenome (GOLD analysis project Ga0123342, IMG submission 89960) | Root nodule microbial communities of legume samples collected from Mexico - Turtle bean Mexico white nodule | ecosystem: Host-associated > Plants > Roots > Nodule | place: Mexico: Nepantla... | reverse complement strand
TTTCCCATCTCATGGAAAACCCTTTTCGCTCCGCTTAGCCCTACCTCCCCCTAGTAGGGGTATTTTAGTGATAGGTTCTATAGGAACTGGACGATCCTATTTGGTCAAATACCTAGCGAAAAAATCCTATGTTCCTTTCATTACAATATTTCTGAACAAGTTCCTGGATAACAAGCCTAAGGGTTTTCTTATTGATGATAGTGACGATATCGACCGTGACCTTGATATAGAGCTGGAGCTTCTATATCTCCAACAACTTATTTAATCCCAAAATTTATTTGGTCAAATGGAATGAGCATTATTCTTTATTTATTTATATAATATAATTATACGATGAGAAAAATACATGTGATTTTTTTATAGACAAAAATAAATAAATACATGTATTTGTTAGTTTTTTACACGGTATCATTTATGGGTGAGTGGTAGGTAAATTGAGAGGTAGGTTTTGAATGTCTTGGTATTGGAGAAAGATTCTCTTATATATCTACTGTCGATGATTTTTTTTTAATCAGCAAAAACAATATATTAAAATAGAATATTTGGGGTACCCAAAGTTCTTAATAAATGGCTCTCACTTGGTATTCAATTAGGTGTGTGTATCTTCCCAATTAAGAACTGCTATTAAAGAATATGTTACATGATTTAAATCTACAAAAAATATAAAATTGTAAAAAATATTTTTAAATTTTTTACATAAGAAATTAAATAGAATATCATTTGTCTTATTTCAGGTAATGCCTTAATGATATTTATACAATTTTTTCTTTTTTTTTTAAATTTATGATTATTTGTGAATTTAAATTTAAGCATCTGGTGGCACTTGATTCTTGCATCAAAGAGGCAAGAACATACATATTATAATCTGCAAAAAAAAATCACATTATAGAACATTTTTTACTACTATCAAAGCCCACTTTTTTAGCATAGTGTTATTCCAGCCCATTTTGGTGCCACTTACTATCGACTGTTTCTTCCTGCACCTCCATACCTTCTTCTCTCACCTCCATATATTTTCAAATTTCCAAAAATATCCTTCTATACTATTTTGGATTACGTAATCCAGAATTTATTTTTTAAATTTATAATTAACTTTCGAATTATATAATCCAGAAGTCTTTTTTTATATGTATGATTAATTTTCAGATTACATAATCCAGAAGTCTTATTTAGCTTCCGGATTATGTAATCCGGAAGTCTTTTTTCAAATGAGTTTTCGAATTACATAATCCGGAAACTACTATATGAGAGTGACATAAGAGGGATGAAAATGTATTTTCATTTTGTGTATGGAGATGGCAGAAGAAGATATGGAGGTGCAAGAAGAAACAGTCCTTACTATCCAATGGCTAGTCCACCCAAACTGTGAATTGAGTTCCAACAATAAAGAGGCTGTTTCTTCCTGTACCCTAACAAATTCTTCTTGCAGTTCATCATTTTCGAAGAAGACTGTTTTACCCCTTTTTAAAATGACTTATGGATTTTTCTTTTTGAATTATTTCTGGAATATATTTTCCAAAACATATTTTATTAATTTCACAGAATAAATCCTCACTCCCATCTACCATAACTTTAATCTAACTTCCTGTAGTTTACATTCATAATTATCTTGTTCGTAAACATCACTTTAATCAAAATAATTTCATTTATAATCATTTGAAATATCTATCTATATTCTTGCTACGCCACTAGTTACCATCTTTAACATAATTTATACAAATAATTTATTTTCAAAGATCAATTCTCAATTATATTATTTTAAGTATGAAATTAACAATACTAGAAGAAGAAAATTATACACCTTATATATGCTTATGGTCTTGATAATATTAGTTATTATTTTCAATGATAATTAATTTGTAGTGATATTATGATCAACTATCATTACATAAACTTAACTGATAAAGATGTCTATAGAACAGTAAGAATTAATGTGAGAGCAAGTTGGTCAAAAATAGACAACAACTATGGAGTCGAAATTACCCATACTCAGAACCTTATTAAGAATGTTTTTGTTGGATGGACTTTTACTAACTAGTAATGATCATGATGAATTTGTAATTCTCTGGCCTTTCGAAATATAGAATAGAATGTGGACACCATTTTCAATGGAGTCCCAGAAAAATTCCAAAAGTTTTGGGTCTTCTCCATTGAAACTTTTGTTGTCTCAATATGTTATCACGAAAAGAAGAGGTCAAGGTCAAATGTGTATCTACTATTTGTGTGGAGAAACTTTCTAAATTTGATTCTCTGTGTTTATTTTTAGAATGTGATTATCTCAATTAAGTGTAGGGTTAAATATTTTTTTTCTCATAAAATTATTTTTTTTCCCTTATTTCAAATAAATTTTTCTAGTGTTTCGTATCTAACAAACAAATCTTCAGTATTCATTGAATTATAACATTATAATATTTATATTAATGATAAATCAACATGAAAACATCCTATTTTATACTAAAAATTCGTTTATTGTGTACAATAATTTATTTTAATAACTTTCTTACTAGAAGTACTTAAGAAATTTAAAATTTAAAAAAATTTAAAATTTTAATTAAAGATAAAACTCAATTTCGTGTGAAAGTAGATGAATAAAATATATTTAATCTTTTAGTTTATAATAAAGCACAATTACTTATATTTTGAAAAAAAAAATAGACAATAATTTAACTTGAAATAAGCATGTAATTAATACGGTCAATGCACTCCACCATGTTTTAAAATAAAAAAATCATTAATTTATTAATATTCTAGAATTCTTGTTAGAAGTTAACATTGATTGATTTTAGCCTGACCTACCTTGACGTGAAGTTATGATGTTAATTTCCACTAACTTCCGAAACTCAGTTTTTTTTTTTTTTTAAGTGAGAATAGAGGTAATATTAGTTTTGAATTTTTCTATTCACAGCATCGCATATAAAAGAAAGAGTATGGAAATGAGTTTATTGGAGTGATGAGGGTAGGTTTAATTAGTCAAGCCAAACCAAGCTAATTTTAGCTCCATTAATTTGTTTAATCCCATTCTTTGTGGACTTGATGGGCTATGTTGAAAATAGATCATGAAGTTAATCATGAAAGGAAGAAGTTATAACTTATTTATGTTGAATTTTAATGATCAGATTTATTTTTCTATTCCTTCCCCATCCATATATAAGATCCACCAAGACCCAGTCCTTCAATTACGCACAACCTCTTTTAATCAACCAATTAAGAATTTTAGATGGCTTAAGTCTTTACTATACCATCACTTAAGAAGTTTAGCAAGAAAGGGACAACTTTTCATTACTTCCTTTTTATGGGAAGCTTCATTCTTGGAGGACACTTCAATTATTTGGAATTCAACCATAGGAACTTTGAAAAAAATTCGTTACATAACCATTGCATTTTCAACATTTTCCAATCTAAATAAAACACTAAGAAAACTGTGTTGCATTGTGATGTGAAAAACCACTTTTTACAGTTTAATCTTATCTGGATAACTCAAACGATAAATTCAAAAAATGGAAGGATCTACATAATCAAAGAAATAAATGCTCGGATTCTCTTTGGTGGAGGGATCTGAAGGAGGTTTGGTCTTTCGACGAATGGAAAGACAAGTTTGAGGCTAACTTTTCTTGGGAGGTAGGGAACAAGAGGGAGATCAGGTTTTGTAAAGATAGATAAGCGGGCAGTACAACCTTAAAGGAGTTATTTCCGAGACTTCATTCCACTTGTTCCAACAAGGACTCTTTTATATGGCAAACTAAGGAGAGGCCAGAAAACTCAGAGTGGAGAAGAAACTTGTTTGAATGGGAACGGAGTTAGGAACATCAACTTATGCAAATTTTGAGGAATCAAAGGGTAAGGGTGGACAAGGAAGACTCTTGGGTGTTGAAAGACAAAGAGACAACTGTGTTCACGGTTAAATCTGCATACAAAATTCTTCGGGATGACTCTAAGGGGGTGGAGAGGGATCTGTATGTGGGTTTCTGGAGGTTAAAGGCACAACCATCTACTCAACTCACGGCGTGGAGGGTTATGGAAGACAAAATAGCGTTTAAAGAAAATCTGGTAAGGAGGGGGATAAGATTGACCACCAATATCTGCAGTCTGTGCGGGGAGGATGAGGAAACTTCGTCTCACCTCTTTTGTACGTGTAGAGTTGCCTGACTTGTGTGGGCTAAGTGCTATGAGTGGGTGGGGATGGCTTCGACGGGTCATAGGGAGCCAAAAAATCATTTCTTAAGCTTTAGGATGTGCGGGGTCACAGAAAGTGTAAATTAGGTATGGACGGTGTGGATAGCAGTGGTAGGGGAATTGTGGGAAACACAGGAACAAGAAGGTTTTCAGGAGTGGCAGGATTGATCCCATTGAAATCTTTGACATGTCGCAGTTGAAAGCTTGGTCATGGGTTTTGTCCAAAGCGCGAGGCGTTTGTTTTTCATTCTTAGATGGTGTCTTGAATCAATGGTTTGTATGAGGACTGTTAATTTTTCTAGGAACTCATTTTCTTGAGCGTAGGCATCTGTATTTTGAGTGTAAGGCAGGTCTTATGTATACAAGTTGAGATATCCCTAAAATATCTCATATTTATTTATTCGCTTTTTGCTGATAAAGAAAAAACAAAGCTCACTCACAATATCATTTAGTTTTTTTTTTTGTTTATATTGATTTTTTTACTGTAATATCAAATTTTCTTATAATGTATCAAATCTTATAGAAAATATTTTATTTTGATTAAAACCTTGTTAAAAGTAAATATGTAATCGTAGTTGAAATTATTACTGTAGAGATGAATGAAGAAGATAACGATACACAAAGTAAATAAATTAGTAATAAATTAATAAAAATGATAATATCATTAATAAGAATATAGTATTGTGTGAATAACACTAGATAATTGTTTTAAGATATATGAAAAACCTTTTTTTTCATGACAAATGTGTAGTGTAGGAGTTGAAATTGATTTTGCTTTAGTAGAAGAGGTAGGTCAATGAAATCGAAATGACAGTATGTGCGGTTCATGCATACCTGCGTTAGTTGTCTCTCATCAATCGATTCTCTTCCTAGTATAATTAAGTAATTATGATACTTATATTTTATATTGTGCAAAATATATATATATATATATATATATAAAAGAAAATGGAGCAAATTTTAAAAGTTTAAATAAAGATAATTTGTGCGCATAATGAAAAGAAATTGTTATGGGAGAAAATAATTAAGGTAAAATCAAGTAATTAATTTTATAATCTGACTTATATGTAATAGATTTGGGCTTTTAGACTTGAATATGATTTAATAAAAATAAAAGATAATTTGTTAAAGTGAGAAATTATATATATATATATATATATATTAATTATGATACTTAATATGAAAACCTAAATTGATGGAGATTGAGAAAGAATAGAAACTGGTTCTATCTTGTAAAGAAAGTTGTTCACGGTTAACCATTAGACTAACTCTCCCTCAGTTTTTCTTATCCTTTTTCAAGGCTCCAAAAAAGGTGTTGCAGCAAATTAGGAAAGTACAACAACATTTTTTTGAAGTTGGGATCAAGATGGTAGGAAAATACATTGGGTTAGTTGGTTAAAAATATGTAGGTCGTGAGGAGAGGGAGGTTTGGGGGGTAAAAGATATAATGGCATTACTTGGAAAATGGAGATGGAGACTCATGCATGAACAAACTGGATTATGGATTAAATTGTATATAGATGTGAGGGATAATTGAAAGTGGAAAGGGGAGCAAGAATGACATTATATTGTTAAATTTGCTTATGAAATTATAAATAAAAAAGAAAGGGACAATACATCTAGTTTTCATTCAATCGAAAGTGATACCTAAAGTTGCCCATTTTGTTTGGAGAATAAGTTTGAACAGGTTAGCCACACAAGGGTAAATCTTAAGAAAAGAGTTGTACCTATATTATCTATATTGTTGTGTTATGTGTAGAGGTGAAGAGGAATCTACTAGTCACTTATTTTTTTGAATGCAAAGTTTCTTGTTACGTTTGGGATAGGTGTAATAAATGGACTAAAGAATTGAGTGTGACACATAACAAAAATTTTATCATTTCAGATTTGGTAACTTAGACACATTAAAAAATTTGATATGGAAAGTCATGTGGGTGGTAGTGGTGAGAGACATTTAGGAACAAAGGAACAAGGTCATTTTTTATAATGGAGTAATAGATGGAGAGGAAATTTTTGGAAGGGCATAGTTGAGAGCTTGGGTATGGATAACAAACAAAATTTCAAAGGTTGTTTTCTCATATTCTGATTGATGCATGTGTCGTAGAACATGTATCTGTAGTATTAAAAGTTAGTTCTTTGGTGGATAATCCTATGCGGGTGTTTCGGGTATGGGCAAAAAGATGGGATTTTTAGACGCGTAAATGGTTAAAAAGGGGCTCTATATTTTTTGTTATCTTTCTTTTTGCTATATGTACCGTGCTACTGGTACTCTTTTTGTTTTGCAGGGTGAAAAAGTTTTTGTCCAGTTCTTTTTTTATTAGGATCTCTGTTGGTATTGGTAGTGGCATGGTCATACCAATACCAGAGAAAATCTTTGAGTGTAGAGGAGCTCGCAGGAGGAGATGCAAAAATAGCATAATCTATAGCAGATGCAAAAAACAAATGTTGAGACAATGGTAGGCGAAATTATCTTCCTTTTTACATTGTCAAAATTATGTTTTATCTTCAGTTGATCATTCTATATTTTTGGAACATCATGACACTAACACCATTGTTTTTCTTGTGTATGTGAATGATATTGTGATCACTAGCAATGATGCTAAGAAAATATCTCAAATCACTCATCTTTTGGATCAATACTTCAAAATAAAAAATCTTAAGGACTTAATATATGGTTTGGGCCATGAAGTAACACGAAACTACACTAGTATTCATCTCAGTCAACACAAGTATACCTTGGATCTTCTACATGACACTGGTATGTTGGATTGTGCGCCCCATGCCTACACCTATGATTCAATCCTCTTAGCTTTCTCTTAGTCATGGTCTCAGACTTTCTAAAGCCGAGTCTTATACTTATAGAAGACTCATTGGTCGCCTTCTTTTCTGACCAACAAACGACCTGACATTTCCTTCAATGTAAACAATCTCAGTCAGTTTGTTACTCACCTACAAAGGAACACCAATAAGTCGCTTTTCGTATTCTAAGCTACCTTAAAACTGCTCTTAGGTCTGGCATGTTCTTCAATTGCTCTAATTTTGTTCAACTGAGTCGTTTAGTGACTCTAATTGGGCCATCGGCCCTGAAACAAGAAAATCAATTATTGATTTTTCTCTTTAATTGGGAAACTCTCTTATTTCCTAGAAATCTAAGAAGTAACAAACAATATCTCGCAGTTCTTCAAAGGCTTAGTATAAGGCACTTGCTGCCACAACTTGTGAGATACAATGACTTACATACCTTCTACAAGATCTTCAAGTCTCTTTTGTTCAGTCAGTCATATTATATTGTGACAACCAGTCTGCAATACAAATTGTTTTCAATCTTGTCTTCTATAAAGGATAAATCATATCGAGATCGACTACCACAGTTTGTGAAAAAGTCTTGGCTAGTCTTCTCAAACTCCTACCCATCTCCTCTTCTATGCAAGTAGCAAATATCTTTACCAAACTCCTACCTCCAATTACTTTCAATGTCATTCATTCCAAACTGGGAATGAAAAATATATATTCCCAATTTGAGGGGCTAATAACATATAAGTCTAGGGTCCATTTCTTTTTACACCTTATTTTTCTTTTATCGACTTATATATGGTTAAACATGGTTTTTAGTTTTTTCAGAAAGTGAATAATAATATGCAATTATTTTCTTCTTGTTTTCTTGTTTTTTCTGTGTTGTGTAGGGTTCAGTTTGCCCTCTTTTGACTTTCATTTCAATGGGTGATTATCTTCACACAAGAAGCAACATCTACCTTTATTTTCTATCCAATATAAGTTGCAAATAAACCGATAATAACACCTTTGTTCTCTTAAAAAATTCTTTTACGTACTTAGTTCTGACAAAAGATTTATTTAAACAGGATAATTTGATTCTTTCTCTATATCCACATTATGTAAAAAGTTTTGAATAATAAATATGACTTTACTTTAAAAAATGCTGAAGTAACTTTTAGGTTTCCCCAAAGAGTGGCTAAATTTTCTAAGGTGAGAAGATTGAGGAAGTGTGGTCACGGGAAGGTATGAGTGTGACATGTAGCCAAAAAGAAAAGGGTCTCAAGGTAACCTACTACCGTGGCTAGCAGTAGTATATATGTGTACAAATCCAACACTACCTTTCAATTGTCAAAATCCTCACATTAACATAGCAACTCAGGATTTCTTTCAACATTTGAGTGTACGTAGGACAATTAGACAAGACCACCAATTCATTTATTGCCGCTAATTAGTGACTAGCAGTTACATTGTCAATTAACAAAAACATCTTCAAACGATTGATCTTGTGCAAAGGACACTTTTATGTATATCGATATCATCTCTCGTGGGACAAGAATACAAACATACATATAAAGAAGACAAACCAGCCAGATTTTGATTGATGCAAGTTAATCTTTCTGATTGATGATTACCCAATTTGAAGGATTATTCAGTGAATGATTCATTGAATTTACCACCTAGCTATGATAATATATACATATATAAGCTTTCTTAAATTGTTGTAACCTATTGGTACGTGAATGTACTTCGAGTCAGATTTGGACCTGTTCACTATCAAACACGGAGAAAGGTTAAGGTTCGAACAAGAACTGAACAAAGGGTTTTACAATTTCAGTTAAAGGTGGTGATCAATCTCCACAGAATAATAAAATGACTTAGAATGATCACATACATCTCAGTCTAGGTCATTGCAATTCTTACAGTAATGAACTGTTTTAGGGTTATATATCTTCTAGTAATTTTCTGATCTCAACTGGGGAAAGTTGCATCAGTTCCTCAGGAACTTTCTTCAGATAAAGTTACATTTTCTAAGGAAGAAAATTATAAAAAAAAAAAAAACATTATGCGTTGTCATATATTCATGTATAGACAACATATTCATCCATAGTAAATAAGTGAAAGTCAAAGAATAAGAGCCTGTGAAAGCATTTTGTCCTCAAAGAAAGAAGTGATGACAGTATGTTGTCGGTGAGAACTATTAAGCTCTTCAGACTTCATCACTGATAAGTTCAGCTTAAGCTCCAAAATCCTCAGTACTACACTGCTTAATTTGCAGAACAGCAGTGTCATGCTCTCACTTTTTTAATTACTTTTTTTCATAATCAAATATAAATAAAATACTTAAAAGGTTAGTCATGCTGTGATATTCACCACTAAATGAACATAAATTATACTGAGAGTGATAAAGAAATTGAAATTAGTTTAAATTTGAGTTTATTAAACTTGAATTTATATTTAAATTCAGAGGAAAGATAATTATTTGAACTTGCCATTTGTCTGCCAAAGATCTGTTGGATAAGATTTGTCTTACATATACTGAATAAGGCTAGATTTATTCTTTATTTAATTTTTTATTATTTATAGGCCTTCATATAAATTTTTTATATAGGTTAGAATATTTCTTAAATATTCTATTTTATTGTTATTATTCTTTGTAAAAAAATTATAACAAAAGCAAGTGTAAAACATCTTGATAAGTCTTTAATCAATTTCAAAATACCTCAAAACACTCACAAAATTATAAAAATGAATACATTCTTAACCTAACTAATTTAAAAAAAATTGGAAATTTTTGTTAGGAGTATTAGTGGGAAATATTAAAATAACTGAGTTTATCTTAGTTTGTATTTGATCTGGGTGAGAATACAAAATTATTATTATATATAACTAGTTAATTGTAAAATTAAAGTAATAAGTGAATATAATTGTACTTTCCAGACGATTAAGTTAGTGTCCAATTAACATATTTAACTTTTTGTGTTAGAGTCTCAAAGTTTGAGAGTGTTTTATCCATATGCTAACCTTATCTAATTCCTTTTAGCTAATGACTTTAAAGAGAATTTAAATTAACAATAATATGTTATAACATATATCCATTCTAGAAAAATAATCCTATAGAAAGGGACATATGCTTAGATTTGATGATCCTGAACACAAACATACACATGCATGCATAAGTACTCTAGTCCAAATCTCTTTAATCCATCTCATACTGAACAGACCCAAGCAATAACTAATCTATTTTAAAATAAATAGTATCAATTTAAATTAATATTATGGCATATAAATATTAAAAAATTCATTGATTGAGATTATCAATTTAAATTAATATTATGGCATATAAATATTAAAAAATTCATTGATTGAGATTATTTAAAATGTAGAACATACCAAGTCTGGTTTTTTTAAAAAAAAATTGTGAAAATTTACTTCAAACCTGGAACCTCGTAAATAAACAACTAATCATAAATCAGACAGTAAGTGCTTTATAGGTGTTTTAAGCAATTTAATGTTCTAGTCTCTTGAAAAATGACATAATACCTAGATTTAAGTAATTTCTTACTTATTGAGTATTGAGTGTATAATTAAGAAGGAATAATTTGGATTAAATAACATCATGGTACTTGCAGAAGTCATGATCAATACCAACAATTAAGGGTGAATTATATTGGTTTTTAATTATTGATGTATGAAACTTAACCAACATGGCACATACTATTGTTGGTGTTGTTGGTTTACATGACACATATATTATAAAACACTACATAACATACTGTCTAGGTCCTCGTAACATTGTTCGTCATTTCTAATACTTTTTTCTGAGTTTAGGTATTGACCTAATGCGTCTATATCTGTTTTCATCCTCTTATTTGAAATCATTTGTTTAAGGTTAATGTGTGAGAAAATGCGGGCATGTGGGTCAAATTCCATTATAAGTTAGAAAGAGAATATAAAAGGATCAACTCATTCGCTTCACATTGCCATAGTTCAGCTCAGAGTTCATACTGTTCCAGGATTCTTTTCACTAAATTGGCCATTCCTGTTTTCCATGTCATTTTCTATCCCCACCAATTAGTCTCCCTTTTTCTCTCACCAAAAAGAAACAAACAAAGGCCAACAGAGGAGAAAGAGAAAAAGTAAGGGTAGAAAAAAATAAAGGAAGAGAAAAAAAAAAAACACTCAAAGGCAAAAGAAAAGAAAGCTTGATTTCATTGATCAATAAGTGCAGGCTTTCTTTCATAAAGTTTGGATAGGCTTTTTTTTCTGAGTAGAGGATTTCACAGATCCTTGGACTTCTGAAGAACATGAGTTTTAGAGAGTGCAATGTAGAAAACAAGAATTTTGGTCTTCAGACCCCGACTTTTATTGAGTGGCTCGAACCATCTTCTTCTCTAACAGGTTCAATATCACCACCACCTTCTTCCTTGTCTCATCAGCATGATCAACTTTCCCAAGAAACGATCCAGTTTTTGCCCTTCAAGGAAGACCATGGAGTGAAAAGGGATGGTTTAGAAGTGAAAGAAGAGAAGGTGGAACAGGTGACTGTGGCGTTGCACATTGGATTGCCTCACACAGGAGACCCTGACTCTGATGAACATGATGGCAGTGATAAGAAGAAGGTTTTCCATGTAAAGGAAGAAGAGCCCTTGAAGAAAAGCTTCCAGGGTTGTTCTTTTAACCAGGAGAGAAGATTTTGGATACCAACTCCTGCACAGATCCTTGTTGGACCGATGCAGTTTGCTTGCTCCATATGCAGCAAGACCTTCAATAGATATAACAATATGCAGGTTAGTTGCTTCTCATCTTCTGGTGTAAGCAACACACACACAGATTTTCTATTATTGCCACATAAATTAACTTGTTTTTAAAGAAACACCTAATTAAAACTACCAATTATGCAAGGATGTACCTTCCTAAATAATATTGTGTGGGAACTTACAATTAAGCATCTCATTACTGCTCGAAAAGAAAATCCTGCATGATTTTCATATCAAACGCATACCTATCACATGGTTTACACTTCAATTTCGTCTCTATATACAAGTACCATATATAACAAAATAGAATCTAACACCAGTTCAACACATAGTAAGTTGGGAAATGGAATCTTTTGTTTTTGTATTGTATCTGAAAGCATAGCTCCTTTGGAACGTTGTACTGTTTGAGATTTACAATAATTAATAATATATGTATCAGTTTTCTTCACAATGATTTCACTGTTAGCAAGCAATTCTATATCATATCATTCAAGCAACATATCGTAATTAGTATGTGAATATGTATGTTTGTCACTTCATTTCAATTTCAATTTGATAGTATCATCTATAAACTATATACTGAGGACAAATATCAGTGCCCAGATAAAATTAAGGGAATTTGCACTAAAATCTCTACTCAGAATTTGAATTCCCTGTCCAAGCCTACCTCTGAACTAGGTGTTTTTCATGATGATGATGATGAAGACTAAAACAATCATTTAAATGAACTTTAATAGCTATATAAACATGACTCTTAATGACTGTCTTTTTCTTTTGCTTTTTTTTTTTTGTTTCACTTTAACAAATTTGTGTTATGGCCTATTGCCCCGCCACCACCACCACCATCTTCAACTTTTAGCAAAAGGCTCCTTTTAAACCATAGGATTTCAAAGGGAAGCTGAACTTCCATATCTTCATGCTTTTCTTTTTTTTCTTTCCGTGTGTGTATGTTTGTCCTTTTGGGTTGGAAACTTCATCAGCATATAGGAACTAATTAATCGTAGGTGTTTGAGGCATGCATGCAGTGTAGCACAAGATCTACCATAGCAAATTCTTTTGAACAATAACTATGCCTTTAAAAAAACATTTATATAGGGAAGAGAAGGCACACAATCTTCCAATCTTTAAGAGGCATTATGTATCACTATTAATTAGATTACTAAAATCACTTATCTTTTCCTTTTTTTGCCTTTAATTGAGTTAATAACAACTAATTAATGACCATGGCCACTGCTTGTCCATATAAAGACCAACATAGGTAGGTTATATTAGTGGATGGAAATCATTTGTTCTCCATTCTTTTATCTTTCAAATTAAAAAGCAAAATCTGTGATTAGAAAGTATGTTTTCTTTTTTATTTTTAGTTTTTTTTATTTACATGCTTGCTTTTAATCACTCACAAAGAGGACATTTGATTTGGATTCCAAATAAAGCATTATTTAAGGATTAAGTTGATGATCCTAATTTGAAGCAAGTTTTTGGGATCAATTACAAATGAATATGTTCAACAAACTCATGTATAAAGTAGTATTGTCCTCTTTTAATAAAATTTGTTTCGGATTTTTTGTGAACAAAAGAATTTATTAATGATATATGAAAATATTTAAAAATAAGTACACAATGTATGCCAATTTAAGTCTACAGCACACTTAATATTAAACCAAAGAAGTGTGAAAAAAAAAACCATACTTCACGGATTAGAAATGTTCATTATATATTTACTTCCTATTCCAACTCTACTTTCATTTATTTTTTGAATGTTTTTTTCTTGTCTCAAGGTTTGTTATATTTATCTTTTTTTTCCTCTCTTCTTTTCACCCATATATCTTAAACTTGAGAATGTTATTAGTGTAAAATATATTTCACATTATTAAATGAAAATTTTCATCAAAAAATTTAATTGACTACTTTTAATAAAAAGAAATCATGCTAATAACATTTTTTCATTATTTAAAATAGACACAACTCCAGCCATGTAGTTAATATATAATCAATTCTCTTTTAAAAATTGAAAAAGCCTCTTACATGTATCTTAAGGAGATTAATCATACTGTTAAACATAATATGGAAGTATCTAACAGTCATTTACTCAATTTATTATTTTGATTATTATGATCAATTTAACAAGAACCTTGACAATTTGCAGATGCATATGTGGGGGCATGGATCCGAATTTAGGAAAGGACCAGACTCACTTAAAGGAACACAACCAGCAGCAATGCTAAGGCTACCATGTTACTGTTGTGCCCAGGGTTGCAAGAACAACATCAATCATCCAAGAGCTAAGCCCTTGAAGGACTTCAGAACTCTCCAAACCCACTACAAAAGAAAGCATGGTGCAAAACCATTTATGTGCCGAAAGTGCTCAAAATCCTTTGCAGTTAAAGGGGATTGGAGGACTCACGAAAAGAACTGCGGAAAGTTGTGGTATTGCACTTGTGGTTCAGATTTTAAGCACAAAAGGTCCCTCAAAGATCATATCAGATCCTTTGGAAAAGGCCACTCCCCACATCCTTCTCATGAAGGCTTCGTTGAGGATGAGAAGGAATGCGTTACTGGATCTGATGAAGATGAAGTTGCTCATACGTGATATGTAACATGCTATATGTATATATATTTATAGGTTTTGTCTAAATTAACTCAAGTAAAAATGGAACTAAACAATCTCATGATTGGTGCAATTAATACATGTAACCAACCATCTTAAAGTATACAAGAGAAGATGGTTTAAGTTCATTTTCACTTGAAATAAGTTAGACAATTTCTGTATAAATAGGTTTATTTATTAAAGAGTAGTAGTACTAAGTGTAGCAGATGTTACTGCTGCATGCCCTTGTGCTCAGTAGCAAAAAATTCTCGACAATTACTGAGGGAATTAGGGAGCGGTTTGCTACCGAGCACTTGCAGGGTGTGATAGGTGTGCACCAGTTTGCTTTGTGGTTAATTAATAAGATTATGGTTCCTCAAGTGATGAAGCGTATGATTTTTTCTGATAGCTGCAGAAACAGGTGTTACATCATCTTGAAGTTTTTATATCTTTTCAATGGAGAAATCTTTAACAGTAGTTTGATAACACACATACATATATATATATATATATATATAATTACATCATATTCAATACAACAATAATTTTGGGTTGAGTTTACTTGTGGTGTTCTTCACATTCAGAAATTCACGAACCGGAAAAGAGGATTCAAAATTATTTATAATTATTAAGCAAAAGGTATCACCGTCCTCATCTGTAAAGGATTTTCACAATCCTTGCTACTTTTCACGATTATGTGTGAGGAACAACGAAAACTGCACATATATAAATCTGTCACTTACCCTTATAAAATTTTCTGGACAGAAAATAAAAAAAGAAGACACGAAAAAGCTTATCAATTTAATTGTTGAGGTGAAATTTTTGTACACCAATGAGATGAATAATTGACTGTACAGTGAATAATTAAGATGGCTCATCAGCAATGTGAAAACGGTGTGATCAGATACTCAGATACCAAGTATACACCTAGATTTTCTTTATCTTTTTGTCGTATCTTTTCCCATAAATTCTTTGTCATTGAGAGAGCCTATATATTTTGGGCTCACCAAATTAATCCTAGTCAATATCAAGTAGCTAGAAGCTCCACATCAATTGCTGAATATAAAATTGGATGTAGTGAGCTTGATTCCTTTGGTGGCATACTTAGATGATCTGCTAAGAAAAAGCATCCAAAATCAAAATATGGTGTTTAATTACGCAATGGTGTGGTTGTTAAAGTATTTTTTTTTTCTAATAAAAAAAATATGATCCTTAGTACGTGTAGTGAGGAAGAAAGAGAGTAAATTTATAAAAGGGTTTGGGATTTGGATTCTTTTGATGTAGGAATGAGCAAAGGAAAAAGTGGTAGGGAAAATGGGAGGTTGTGTTTGGTTCTTTTGAAGATAAGGGACCTCCACCATGCTTTGTCGGGTAAAACGTTGGAGGTAGAAAGAAGAGACACCATCTTTAACTGCAACAATTTAGCCAAACTAGCAGTTCGCTTTCACACTCAAAAGTGCTACTCTCTGAGTCTGCACTGCCACACCCTCCCACCCAACACTACATCAGATAAGAGTAATATTCATGCAATCCATCCCAGTTTTATCCAACTTTCGTTTTTTATAATTTTCAATTTTTATTTTAAACCAACTAAACCAGATCTATTATTCACTCTTTTTCTTTTTATCAACAATTAATTAATTAATTAAAGGAAAAATTTCACTAGTGTCTCACCCTTTTTATAAATTCCTAACCATTTTTCTAACAAAACCAAAACTTATAAATGACTAATTTTACTGCATAATTATGCAGCATAGAAGTACAGTGCATCCTGCAAAAACTACAATACATTGATTGCATTTTCCTGCCCCTCATCTACCTCAAAACCAACAGCTGAGAAACATTGAAAGGATCTGCAAAATTCCAGAAAAAGAACTGCAAAAGACACATAGAAAAGATCAGCAGGATTCTAGAGACTGAATTGCAACGTCTGCATAAAGGCCATCCCCTGCATCAGATCTATTACTCACTTATAATAGTCTTTACCATTGATTCATTCATTTCCATTTCCTGAATCAGTTTTCATAAGAATATGAGTTTTATTGGTACGATTAATAACTCTTGTATACTAGTTTCAGTAAAAAATGTTATTTCAAAATAACTTATATTGTATAAACTTTTAGCTTGTATATTATATATAACTTACTTGAATTAACTTATAGCTTATAACTTTATTCATTTATTTTTCTTATTATCTTTAATTATTTTAAAGATATTGAATATATATGTATATATTTATTTATTTATTTATTTATTTTCGAATAAAGCTTCAGGTTAAACATTATGTCATTACATGAAAAAGTATTATTAAAAAAAAAAAGAACAAACAAGTATAGGAGACTATGTCAAAATTCACACATAAAAAAAAATTACAAATCTAGACCAATCAGAACATAAATTTTTAATACCTTTTAAGAAAGAATCCCAAAGAAAAACTATGAAGCAAACAAAAGAACAAAAACAACACCTATAGATAAAGATATAAAAGAAGTAAGGACTCTCATTTCTTATCAGCAGACACCTTAAAACCTTTTCTATTCAGGCCTTCTGATAGTTTTAACAACATCATCTCCATTATCACTAGGAGGTTGTCCCATATCAGCCTCACCATCCAAATACTTAACAACAATTTCACATTCTTTCAGGAAAAAAGCAACACCTGAAGAGAGGACAACATTAGACTACACAGCAACACCTGCATCAGGCACAATAGTCAAAAGAGAAGACTTTTGGGCGACAACATCAAACACCAGAGTAACTGTTGACTTTTCTCGACAAGTAAACAAAATCAACTGTAATATAATACGAATGTCGAACCCACAGGGAACAATTCTAATTAAGAAGTTCTGTTATAAAACTCATCAAATGTAGAAAATAATTTTAAGAACTTGTTCATAACCAAATTAAAGATTTCACAACTCAAAGGTTTAGGGTTTGATTCAACCAAAAACAAAAGTAACTTATCAAATATATAGAAAGATACTTGGGATTGAATTGTGTTTATCTCAATCATCTGTATTTTTTAATAATACAATATATAATACTCAGAACTACTTATTCTTGATGCTTAATTTAAAGTCATTCACCTTGATTCCTCACAGATAAAATTCATTAGATAATTTCTCAAACATTGATTCCTCAGATATTTAACAAATCATCCAGCTTTAGGAACAGAATTATGATGCAATCAATAACCTGAAATTTATTCCTAGCATTACAAGTTATCAAGTATTTTTGTCAATTTCATATCCTTAAAAGTACTTTCCAGTTAAATTTAAGGATCAAAATCAAGACTCCATTGATCAGATAAAATCAGCAATAAGCAATATATATATCACCAAGAATACATTTGAACATAGTAGATTACATTCAATCCCAAGTTAGAAAGCACTTAGCCACTCATGACAGCTCCTCTATTCTTCATTCTTGATCTGGATTGCATAAGAAGGGTTGATCTGAGCAAGTTCTTCTCTTAGAATAGAGTTCTCCTTTTCTTCTCTCACTAATCTCTCTCTATAAAAATCTAATCTTTTTCCATCGCTTCTATTTTAGTTGTGTTTCAAAATTTATATAATGAACTTTAGCTCAAACGAGCCAATTTAGCTTAAGCTAGATCTTTCGGTGAATTTTTAGCTTGAGCTAACAATTCTAGCCTGAGCTAGATTAGTACTGCACCTTTAATCAAATCTGGACAATTTTAGTTTGAGCTAAATCTTCTAGCTTGAGCTAAATCTTCTTGTGATCCAATTAAGTTTTTGTTTTCTTTCTTTCAATGCTTCATATTCATCTGCAATTTACACAAAAATTGAGATTAAATTTCTTCATTTGTTTCTTGATTCAAAATATATAATCGGATTCAATAATTCTCATATTGGGGTAATTTTCTAACATAAAGCAACAATTAAGTTCCAAAGTGTTCAATTTTCTCAATCATAAAAACTACACATTGGCACTTATCAGTAACATCTAGAGCAACATTTATTAGACCATGAGATGCAACATTGTTGTCCAAAGCCAACTCAACTTGGGTTGTACAATTGGTCCTATCACTACATTCTCTAAATCTAAAAGGGATTCAGAACAATTTTGCAAGGTCAAATCATTAGAGACAATTTTAGATAGAACTATTTTGTCAGCACTAGGCAAGGAGTCCTTTTCTTGTAGCAAATCTTATTAAAAATTGTAATAGGTTGTTTTGGTTGAAAAATGATAATCCTGAAGCTATTAGAATATGGAATATTGGCAAGGATCTAGGTTTTTCATACACAAGTGAGGATGATATTCTTATAAGCATATTACAATCTATGGAAAACAGGGATAGTAGTAAGTTGAGGTATAATAGGATGGAGAGCAGTGTTTCTGATGATGAAAATAATTAGCATGAATATAAGGGGGTTAGGAGGAAGCATTAAAAGAAAATATTTAAGAGATTTAATTTGTAAAGAACAGGTAGACAAGATTTGTATACAAGAGACAAAATGTTTTGAGCTTAGTAGGGAGAGTTGTTATCTTTTATGGGGCTATAATGAAATCAATTGGGTAGAAAACGGTGCTAGCAATAACGCGGAAGGGATTATTACGATGTGGAGAAGAAACTACTTTCAGATGTCAATATCATTTAATAGTAGTAATTATTTTGTTATTGAAGGGGAATGGAGTCAGTGTGAATGCTTATAGTTATGGCTCATTGAGGGGAAAGAAGATGATCTAGGACAGATCAGTGAGATCAAAAAGAGACAAAATAATAGGGCATGGTGCATAGTAGAGGATTTTAATTCAATAAGAAGGCAGGAGGAGAGAAAAAGTTTGATCTGAGTGACTAATTATAGCAGAGAAATAAGTGGATTTAATGATTTTATAGAAAAAAAAATTGAGTTGGTGGATATTCCAATGGTAGTAGAAAATATACATGGTACAAATCAAATGGGTTAGTCAAGAGTATAATAGACACGGTTCTGGTTTCCAGTGAGTGGTTGGAAGAATGGTCGGATAGTAAACAGTTTATCATCAATAGAACCATCTCTGATCTTTGTGCTTTAGTGTTAAAAGACACGTGTGTGGATTGGGACCTGAAATCATTTAAGAGTCTGGATGTATGGAAAGTGATGGCAGGTTTAAAGATTTCTTACGAAGTAAATGGTTTAGCTACGAGGTGGAGGGTGAAGGGATGTTTGTTTTCAAAGAAAAATTGAACAAATTAAAGTTAGATTTAAGAATTTGGAATAAAGAAGTCTTTGGCAATGTTAACCAAATAGGGGAAGAACTACAAAAGAAAATGCAAGAGTTGGATGCAAGAGATGAGGAAAGCGAGTTAGACGAGCAAGGAATGGAGGAGAGAAGGTTCTTGTTAGCTGAACAAAGTAGGAATAATTTCAAACAAGAAGTTGTAATGTAACAGAAAGCCCACCATAAGTTATTGAAACAAGAGGATCTTAACACAAAATTCTTTCACTCGATAGTAAAGTGGAGGAGGGCAAGAAATAGGATAAATGGAGTTTTAGAGAATGGTCAATGGTGTGATGATAAGGAGGTGGTTAAGGACAAGGTCAAAGACTTTTTCGAGTCTAGATTTGATGGGGATGAAGGCTTCAGGTAGGGGTGGGCAAAAAATCCAATTTAATGAAATTGCTCCAATTTTGCCCTGATTTATTCCATTTAAAATCCATTTATCTAAATCTGGTTTTTTTTCTAATCCATATTTTATGGATTTTTCAAATCAGAAATCCATTTTGATTAAACGGATTTTAAAAATTGGAAAATCCAAATTTCCAATCCAAATTTTTTTTCTCTCTCT
>Ga0123342_1004867_pt1 | contig 20091 bp, 12 predicted proteins | sample Turbeawhitnodule_FD_89960 | JGI IMG/M metagenome (GOLD analysis project Ga0123342, IMG submission 89960) | Root nodule microbial communities of legume samples collected from Mexico - Turtle bean Mexico white nodule | ecosystem: Host-associated > Plants > Roots > Nodule | place: Mexico: Nepantla... | reverse complement strand
GGGTGCTTGCATTGGGTGCAGATCATAATATATGTGTTTTTAATTTCATTAAGGGTAATATGGTCTTTTCACAAATCTGATTGGGTGCCAGTCACAAAGCATTGGGTGCAGGGAGAATGTGCCCAAATTAAATTTCTACGGTCTTGGGCCATTTGAATAAGAAGCCCACTTATAATATTAAATTCTATTTTTCATTTGGTATGAATAAATGCTTTATTAATAGTAAATATTCCATTTGTATCGGTCGGTTGATAATATATATCACAATACTATATATAAAAGTTGTTATATTTTTTCTTATTATGAAGCAAATTCTTTAGGACATTTCTACTACAAGCAATCCATGAGTTACTTCATATGTTGGGAAATATAACTTGTAGATTTTGTTGTTATATCATTATTAAACAAATAAGAGTGTAAATAAATTTAAGAAATTACAAAAAGACTAATTATCAAATGTAAGTTTGTTATCACTTTATTCTTCGAAGTTCTACAATTTTCATTATAATACTATGTATATAAATTTGAATATTGTTGTTTATAGGATATGTTAGTTGAAAAAATCCATATAGAACTTTTATCTTCCATCAAGAAATATTGATCATGACTATTGGCATGACACATCATCATGTATATTCTATTCATTTTGGTCTAGATATGCAAAAAAAATCTTTGAAACAACTTCTCATCCTAGCTTCAAAGGATTTGTGGGTAAAAAAATAATGGATCAACTATTTGAGATTTTAATATAGAGGTTGACATCACAAGTAATGAATATATAAAAGTACAAGTTATTGATGAGATGGGCGTGAGTTTGATTTTCTAACAACCTAATTTAATTGAGGAACCTATAACTTAACACATGGTGATATTAGCACAAAAGATAATTTTGTTGTTATTGATGATATTTCTTTTATCGACAAAAAACGAATGAATTTTATTTTTATAAAAAGTTTTCATGATAGGTTTAGGGTTTAAGGTTTAGGGCAACTTGACATCTCAACTAGGTTGATACCTTAAGTAACAACAATCATCTGTCATCACATGAAAAAAATATTATTTAAAAAAAAGAAACATGGGGAGACTAGACCAAAACTCATAAGTTAACAAAAACGATACATAAGTAGACTATACCTATTCATAAAGAATTCGAAGAACATACTAGATGAAAGTCTGTTATACCAATGAAATTATTCTCTATGAATAAATCCTAAATTAGCCAACTTATCAGCACATGCATTCCCTTCACGAAAAATATGAGTAACCCTAAACCTGATTGTCCCACAGAAATTAAGACAAGTATTTCATCGATTACGAAGCATCCACAGAACATTAGTCCTAGCAATAAACGCAACACAAACCAAGGCAGAATCACATTCAAGCCAGACATTAGTAAGTTTCATCTTTTGAGCTTCCTCCATAGCATGTATAATTCCATAAAACTCAACAATCAAAGCAGTCTGAACCTCAAGAAACGCTCAAAAAGCACCAATAAATTCTCTCATACTCCCACGAAAAATACCTCCACAAGTAGCAAGACCAGGATACCCCTAGCAGCCTCATTAGTGTTAATTTTAACACAGCCTGGTGAAGGAAATTCCCATCTAACAAGCAGAGGACGAAGAACTTTACCTAAAAAAAACTTAATACCAAAAAATTTAATCACGTTGAATCCAACATATCATTCTTCATTGAAGCTTTAGACGAATTTCCCACTAGACAAAAAACAAATGAATTAATATGAGATATTTCAGGGATACCTCAACCCTTATACAAAATATTGGTTGAGATATTCAATCTCGAACCACCTAGCCGTAATAGAATCAAAGAGACAAACTCACTAGACCGGACCTCCCAATCTCTTAGAACCTTTGACCAACTTCATGCAAATCAAAGGCTTTAGACACCAATTTGAATAAAAAAAAATAATAGAGAAATATATATATATATATATATATATATAGTTATCTCATATCAGTGTAAGTTATTTGTTGGAGAAGTTTCTCCTTATCTAGTGGTAATTGGGAAAATGTATCCAAAAGAACAACAATAAACATGATCATTCAAAATGACTTGATAAAGTGGTGGTTGAAGAAGTTAGATATGTTACTGCTCAAATTCTTGTTCCTACAATAGAAGCTCAATTAGTAAAAGAGTTACTTGAAATATTCATCATGATGTACACACTTAATTAAGATTATTTCAAAGAAAAAAATAGGTATATGCTACTAAAGTTTCAATTAAAGATTTATTTAGATTGTTTCATAATATCAATTTTGTTTGTTACTATGTTACGCAAGATACTAGGAAACAAAAAAAAAATAATTGTATTTGATGTTATCACTTAGCTAAAAAAATAAATTAATTTATCTTAGAAGTTGGCTATGGTTTCAATGACTTGTTTGATGCATTTTGTTTTCTACTTTGATATCAACAATATTTGACATTGACAATAATAATGTATTATTGTATATAAACGTGCAATATCTTTAAAATCTGTTAAGTTAATCAGATGTTAAATATAAATGATTTATGTAAGTATAAAGGGTGATTATAAAGTTGATATCATTAAAATTGATTATAAAGGGTGAATTTCTCATTTCCATATCATTATGTTGATTCTCACTCTATTTTCACTTCATCCTTCTTTAAAACATGCAAACAACATACAATCTTAGTTTACTTTGATACTTAAACAATTTTTTAACAATTCGACATCATACTTGAAATATAGTTCATTTTGGATCAACATGTGTAAGATTTACATCTTCATATCAAATTTTTTTTAGCACTTACACTACAAGAAAATAAAATAAGACAAAAATAATTATTTACTATATTAACTTAATTAGATACTACTTTAGAGACTAAAACATTATTCGTATCTAAAGTGGTTTCTATTATTAATAAAAATTTATAAAATGGATTCTAAATTGATATCTAAATTAGCTACCAAAGTTTTAACTACTAATATTTTAGATTCTAACTTAGTCTCTAAAAGACTAATAGAGACAAATTTAGAATATAAAGCAGTAAGTAGTTAAAACATTGGTAGTTAATAGTTAGATACCAGTTTAGAAACTATTTTATAATTTTTTTTATTAATAATAGAAACTACTTTAAATACGAATAATTTTTTTAGTTTATAAAATGGTCTCTAATTTAGTCAAATAGTAACTAATTATTTTGATATCTAAAGTTAATTTCTATTTAATAATCTTGTTATAGTATCAACATTATTTCATGCATATAAGTATGTGGATTCCTTTAACTTGGAATTAATATATTTAAACTCCAAAGTGAGAAATGTAATTATTTTCAATCTTGGCCTTAGCATGAGACATAACAATAATTGTTAACTTTGAGATTAAACATCCACAAATCTTTGTTGGGGATATTTGAATTTCCATTTTATTTTCTAACTAACCCATTGCAAGAGGATCTAGAAACATATATGTTGTCATCAACCATGACAACATTCTTACATTTTCAAATTGTTTTATTAACAAGTTGATGTCTTAATTTTCTTTGGGATAAACAATTTTGGACACATTTTAAGATTTGTTACTAAACAATTTTGGGATAAGCAAATCATTATAATCACTTAACCAATTTATTCATATAAGACACTTTATGTCTATTATATTATATTTAACTCTCGTTTTATGTTGTTAAGACATAGACAATTTGATAGGTGGATAAATGATCTATTATGGAGAATTTAATCCTCCTTAATCAATATAGTCTTGTCATGACAACTCTTGATTTTAATAATAATAAGTAGTACTAAGTTTTTGTAAGCTAATCATATATTTTTTAAGTGTGTATCAAGAAAAAAAATTCTTGGGTTTTGGAAAAAGTAAAATGTGTTGCACGAAGATATTTAGATGACTAAAATAAGAACGTTTATATCATTTACAACATCTAAACAACAACTATCAAAATATGTCAAAAGTAAATGCTGAACTTTAAATATTAAAGACACATGTATAACACAAATTTATTTTGATAGACTATCTACTCTTCACCAAACTCAACTCATGGATTACCACGATGATTCTAACACGGTATAATAACTCATTATGAGAATGTATTCTCATTGGTCTTGTTAGTACTATGAAAGGATGTTTAAAGAAAAAGTTGTCATGTGCATAAAAGTTGAGTGCAATAGAAATTGTGTTACCTAAAAGGCTAGAAACTTAAAGCACTAATGTAAGGACAAAAGATGTGCTTGCAAGCTCTACCTCTCTTATTGAAGATGTTTATAAATATATAAAATCTCTTTCGTGAAGAAAAAGACTAATAATTAGTAGTGACTCTAGGTGACTTTACATGAAATAAAGTTTTCAGTATGCAATAGTGTTAAATAAACAAAAATAAGACAATTAAATATAAAACCAGAGTTAATGTGAATAATGGAAAAATAAATAAAACACACTATTCTTTTAATTAAATTAAAATATCTACAATTTTCAGCACGCATTACATCTGCAATACGATCACAGCTGACCACAATCACAGAATCCATTACAACAATACGTCAATATCACATGTTGGCTATACGCGTCGTTTATGGCTTCCAATTTTTCTTTTATATATTCCCTAAATTCAAATTGTAATGTAAAATGGATGAGAGTAATTATTGTACTTTTTGGCATATTCGCATATGATTAAGAATAATAATAAGGACACTATTTTTTTATCCACATACACTTCACAATTACTTTTTATAATAAAATATTCTATTATAAAAAAAAAAAAAAAGAATATTATAATAAAATAATAATTTAGAAGTTTGTAAGTTGTATGTTATTGAAAAGGGAGTGTGAAGCTATCAGCCCTAATAATGAATATACACAGATAACTGCGTTCCCTTTTAACCACAAACATAACACTTGGCCTTGGTCTTATACAACGACGTTTTTTTTTATCGCATATGGTTATTAAACGACGTATAACCACAAAAAATAATTTAAGAGAAAATGTGTTTCTATGCTCTTTCAAATTTTGAAAATACGTGATTTAATTTACTTATTTTACATTTAAGCTTACGTTGATAACATAAGTTTAACCGTTGCAAAATTAAATTTAAGAATAAAACCAAGTTTAACCTATAGTTTAGAGATCAAAATATATATTTTTTCACCCCTTTTAAAACACTTTTAAAACACATGGTCAACAAACCACTATGAGAATGACTAGTGAGAAACAGTACCTATTAGAAAGAGAAATTTAAAGGCTCAGAATGTACACATTTTCTTGGCCATGTTGCATCCACATCTTCAATTACTCATATTTGCATAAAGAGAAGTAAATATATATAAAAAAAAAACTTTACAATTTGCATATAGTTTCGTTACAAAGAAAAAGTGGTAATCTGTTTACAATGCACCAGATTATAATTAGATAAGAGAAATAATTTTGTAGTAATTTACATTAACCAAATTTATAAACTGATATATTTTAACGGCCATCCCTAGACACCACTCGAAAAATGAGAACAAATCAGAAAGAGATTTGGACGTAATACAAGACCAAATTTTTACTTGAAGTAAGGCAACCACTTCGAAACTATCGACAACTCTCTCATTAAAGATTACATTGTTTCTATGCTTCTACAATTCATTTGTCACTGCAATCCAAATCACTTCTCATATCTCATTTGTTAGAGAAGACGCATTAGATAATATAAACTGAGAAAAATTTAGAAAGTGGTAAAAAATTAAGTGCAGTCACAACTGTGGAACACAATGTTAATTTTTTTATTGCCCTAATTTTATAATTTCATGAACAAAATTTTCAATACAAAATTACCATACGTACATACATTCTCAAATCTCAATAATATTTGAGGAAGAGGAAAATCCAACCCAAGAATTCACGACATAACCTAAATCTTACAACGATTTCTATTTTTGTGACATTTATACATGGCGGAAGAAGCTGTTAACCCACCGTCCCATAATCTTACAACGCTGCCGTTAAGCACCGTCACGTCCTGCCGCGTGTACCACCCGTTTTCACTCTCCCCGTTTCTCAACCGTAACAGCCTCTCCCACCTCTCCCACCACTCCGTTTGGGAGCCCTCGCTCTCTTCCCACGCCGTCGCGAACCCCTCGTTCTCGCAATCACACGCGCATTGCACGTGCTCCTCGTAATACACCGTGAACTTCCCCTTCCTCACGCCGTCAACGTCCTCCTCCGCGCCGCCGTTAGCATTAACCGCTTCTCGCGTTGGCTCCGTCTTCTCCTGGCTTGGTGTCAGCGGTTCGGGCCCGGCGGTGGGTTGGGCCTCGGGGTTGGGCTTGGGGCAGCCCGCGGATCGGATCTTCCAGAAGCTGAGTGCGGCGGTGAGAAGAGCGAGGCAGGCCCATAGATTGTTTAGGGCAGTGAGCAAACCGAAGCTCAAGTAGTTGAAGGCTAGAGCTTCGACGTTAGAATCCAACACATTCATGTTCTTATGCTCTCTCTTTCTCTGTGTGTACTATTGGATTGAAGATTTTGTGGTGAGAGATAGAGAAAATGGAAGGAAGATATAAGGAACAAGGAAGAGACAAAGCAGTGTGGGATCTCTAATAAGATGCCAGAATCGTGACCGAAGATGCTACTCACACTGTACGCTGTCAACACAAACATTAAATTACATTCTTCTTATTTAGATGAAAAAAAAAAACTAATTAAAGGAATTTTAATTAATTTATTTGAATTCAAGGAATTTAATGTAAGATTGTTATGCATTTTTAGTAACAGTATAGATCGTTCTCTGCCATTTTCTTAATTAGAGTAACTATATATTAACAACCTTCCATCAAATTATAACTGAAGACAGAATTTTTTTATTGAAAAACAACAATTTAAAAAATTATATTATGTCATATTATATTTATAAATTTTACTGTTATCAAACATTTTTATAAGAAGAATTTATTAAATCTTTTTACACAAAATTCTTTATTCTTTGTTTTTCCTTTGGATCTAGTAATCAATCTTGGTGGAGTCGGTTGAGAACAGTAATCTTCTCAACTTATTCTATTATATACTAAATTTCTGTTTTGTTTGGATAACTAACATTAGCCCCTTAAATCTTGAAGTTTATCCAGTATGAGGGGATAAAATTATAGAGGTTGTTTGTAAAAGCAAGCAAATAAGATAAGGGTTGTATTGAACTTACCCTGATCCTTTCTCTTGAATTCATTGATAATATTTGGAAGAACTTACTTAATACAGATCTTTCGGAAGGCGTCAATTGTTATTTTGTTTGTTGAATATCCTGGATGTATATATCCATATGAGATCTATATGATTGTTTTATGTTAGGATTTAAAGAATATTAAATAATTGAGAAAATGATCATATAGGCGATATTCTATTTTTATTCTCTATAAATTTTATTGAGGTGTTATATATCATCATAACATACAGAAGAATCATATCAAATTTTCATTTGTCTCATTGCAAATTCTAATAAAAACATGTTTGGATTCTCATCATGAACGATCATAGTCAATAAAATTATAAATTCGTTAGTAAAAAAAATCCATTTGCAATATTCCAGTATTTGATTATAGGTACAATTTAAATTTTAATATAGGTGAAATCCATCTGAAAAGTCAATAAATGACTTTCCTCTATAAAGTCAACAAAATATATGGAAAAATTTTCTACTCTACTTTCTTTTTCTCATGAAAATGAATTTTCTAATCCTCATATTGTATTTCATTATGATTCTTAAACTTATTTACTGTACTTTTGATTATGCTTATCGTTACAATAATTTTTTTTTCTGATTCTCATATTGTATTTCATTATGATTCATGAACTTATTTATTTTACAGGTTTATCGTCACAATAAAGGAAATTGTATTTCTTATGTGTAAATATTTTTTGGATGTCATTGATAAATCTATTTTATAATAGATTATGCTATCCATTTTTTAAAATTTTTATATCTTTTTTTTTGTTTGTTTCTAAAGCACCTTACTAAACAAAAAATTAAAGAGACGTAGTACATTATCTTAGTTGAAGATTAGAAGAATTCTTACAATGAATATAGACTTAGACCAAATAAATGAGGACTTATGCACTTAAAATGACTTTAAAAAAAAATTAAAAACTAACAAAATGAATATTAATGATTAACTAGAAATAAATCTGACTTCGCTTACTAAAGATTCAATCAAGTATTTTTATGTTTGAGGGTTATACTTTTCCTTAAAATTTGGTGTGTTATGACTGAATGACAACTTGAATAACTGAAAAGGATTTTTCTTGAGTTAGTTATGTAATTTTTAATTTTGGTGGTGGTTGTTTCCAATTTAAGTTTCAATCAATAGGTTTTAATTAGTTTGATTTTTTTTAATGTCAAGCTAAATTAAACATTTTCCTTAAAAATATATTATTGAGTAAATTAAAAGTTTAATCGTTAATTTTTTTTCTTATAGGTTTAGTTATGTATTTTTTATTTTTTGGGTAAATTTTGTTTTATTCTTATTGGTCAGATTTTTCTTCTAAGTTGCCTTGAAATATTAGTTACGAAGGTGTTATCCAAACTATGATTTTCATATATATTACGTATTGAGAAAATGTCGGGCAATATCATTAAAAATAATTTTTTCTAGAGAACTGGTTGTCTATTTTTACTTGTTGATCACACTCTGACAATCAAGTCAGTGAGAGTATACAAAACAAGATAAGTATTCAGTTTCAGTCTAGTATTCAGAAATAACATACTCTTTTATAACTACTCTTATAACCGCTTTCTCTCATGAGAAATTTATCTATACTGAAAACATAAAATAATAACAGAAAAAGGACACCACTTATCTTCCGGTGCTAACAGTAGGAAAATATTCTATTTACGTGTGTACCCTTACTCACGGTGCTTCTCTTATTTAACAACTTTATATTTTCAATCAACAACTATATGCATGTATTTACATAACTTAATAACCACACACACTTATCTTTTAGGTTTAAAAATATATTATACTAATAACCTTATATTAATATATGACAAAAATAGTATTCTCTAATTGACTTACCAATATAATTGGGCTACCATGCCCGTACACCGAGGTCCAAGCACTCGAGTACTTAGCCTAATATAGTGGCTATTATCCATTATTTTATTTTCCAGCTTTTAAAGCATTTGTTAACATATTTTTTGTTGGTAAAGTCTGAATTATTATTTTTAATTTAAAATATATTGAACCAGAAGTAAATGATAAGTGAAATTATTGAAACATATTTTTTCTAAATTTAGTTATGAATTTTTATTTTATGGATACATTATGTCCTTATTAAAGTTTTTAGATTATAACTACTAGAGTATTAAAACTTGTTTTTCTTTTCTATTTAAATAATATTAAATCAAAGTTAGAATTTTTCTTTAAATATATGACATCAATGAAAACAGGTGGAATAAGCGGGAAACATTTTTTTTTCTAGAATTAATTATTAGTTTTTTACATTGTGTTGAGATATTTGTTCGGAAATTTCAGGAAGGCTTATGACTAAAATAACATTTTTGTATTAAATTAAAATTAATTTAAGAGTAAAAATATTAGAATAATATGAAAATCAAATTTATAGAATTAATAATGGATTTTTTTTTTATTTTAAAATATTGGTTGTTGTTGTGCGAATTTAGGATTATAATTAAGAGTTTAATCAAATTGTGATTACTATTAGAGAACTAAATATAGTGATTATTTTTCTAGCAAAAATTATGAGATGTTAAGGTTGATTAGTAACTGGAATCAAGTTAAAAAGGAATTAGAAGAGGTAATTTTAAATTTAACTTAATAACACTTAGAGAATGAACTATAATAATTCTTTTTCAATTAAATTAAGATAAATTATGAATACTCAGATATTGAAATAGAAGTATGATATTACATAAAGTAATAAGAGGTTTCGATGCAAAAATTAAATTCTACAAAAAATATCTTAATGTTCATTTTTTGAGTTACTTGGTTTCAAGAATTAAAATCAGAAAGACATAATTTATATATGTTTCCTGGGATTTATGATTTTTATATTAAATAACTTTTCACAAACTAAAACAATGTCATAAAATTAGTGAATGATACACAAACAATTTAAAATACTGGAAATTATTCTTAAAATTGAAGTTTCAATTAAATAAAAGCTTATTACAAAAATTCAATTTAAAACTTAGAAAGAGAAGTTTAAAATTTAAACGCATAACAGTATAAATAAATTAACATATGACAAATTAAAGATGGACGTAAATATAAATTGCAATGAAAGTTTATTAAGAAGATATAAATGCCTTGAAAATGTTACATTTGACCCATTTATAGATTATACTCTCACTATTTAGTTATTTATTTATTTATTTATTTATATCATTTTGACGTTACATCGCGATGCTTTGTTTGAAAATAGTATTCGCAATTTTTTTTAATTCTTTTACGTTATTATCAACTCTTTGATAATTATATTCTTTTATATTTTTTCCATAAATAAATCATGAAGAGAAAGAAGAAAGACAAGTTGGAACAACCTAAAGCCAAAAGTTAAAAAAAAAAAAAAAAAAACCTACTAAATTTAACACATCACTATGTGTAAATTTTATTATAACTATTCATAACAAAGTATATTTAAAAAAAAAATTATTTTATCCGTCAACTATAGAAATGTTATATTTACTCAAGTGATGTATTGTTTTCATCACACGTAAATAGTAGAAAGTGTTCATTGATGTTCTATTTTTGTTGCAACTACAACAAAGAAACTATCTTTTTCTAACATAATTTGGTTGGATAAAAATAGCTATGATATATAGAAAAAAGGGTAAAATAAAAGGAGATGGAAGAAAAAGTAAATAGAAAGAATGAGATAAGGAGGAAATCTGAATATGGGTGCACGAATGGCTGTGTGTGAATCTTATGCCATTCTTACTGCAAAACCTTCATCTACAGACACCAAGAGACAAGTTGTGGTTGGACCACCACAACCATTATTAAATCTAGATACACAGCTCTCAAAAGCTTACCTTATGGTAGGTGAGTTCAGTTCACACTTTAAATGAACACTGAATTTTATATTTCCTCTCATTTTATGTAGAAAAAACTTGTATAAGTTATTTCGGTTCGCAAGAAATAAAAAACTAATTTTAAATTAAAAAATTAGATGTGTATTTTTAAATTTAAAATTACATTAGTTTGTGACTTAAATATTATAATTTAAATAAATTTTTTAATATAAATATACATATTATAAGAAATAGATTTTAAATCTAATCCAATTTTATAACTCTAACTCAAACACTTGTCAATTCGTATGTAATATTATATATTTATGAGTGGTACGGGTGACTTCATAAGTTCAATTGACTCTTGTAAGGATGATAATTTCTAAATGACTTTGATACTATATTAAAAATTGTTCTATATAATCGATAGGTTTCAATGTATACATAGGGAAAACTGTGTGCAATGAAAAATGCAAACACGACTTGGGGAGTTTTTTTTTTTTTTTATTCTATTGTTGAATTTGATTAATACTTCATTCGACTAGTTGTGGGTTCAAGTCCCGGATAACTCATTCTAATTTCTAGTCGAAGTTATATATATAGATAGATAGATATAGAAAAGAAACTTTTTTATGAATCAATGAAATCGGGTAAAAAGGAAAATTTGGATAAACCGAAATGAATAAGAACATACTATAGATATTAGTATTGGTTGACACTGATGTATCAGTCATGTTATACTGTTGAATAACAAGTCTTCAAATTCTCGCATTATAGAGAACTTTTGTGCTTGGGAGTCCCTAATGATTAAATGAACAAAGATTTTACCATGATTGCAATTTTAGAGAGATGCGGAGAGCCAAAGCCTATGGGGTTGCTTTTGTAACTAGATAACCAGCATAAAAAATCGTCTTTACATAAGATGGTTTGGTGTTTTGATGATTCTTACTTTATTGACTGCAACTTCTGTATTTATTATCGCTTTTATTGTTGCTCCTCCATTAGATATTGATGGTATTCGTGAACCTGATTTTGGATCCTTACTTTATGGAAATAATATCATTTCTGGTGCAATTATTCCTACTTCCACGGCTATAGGTTTGCATTTTTATCCTATATGGGAAGCGACTCTGTTGATGAATGATTATATAACAACGGTCCTTATGAACTAATTGTTCTACACTTCTTACTTGGTGTAGCTTGCTACATGGATCGTGAATGAGAACTTAGTTTTCGTCTGGGTATGCGTCCTTGGATTGTTGTTGCATATTCAGCTCATGTTGCAGACGCTACTACTGTTTTCTTGATCTATCCTATTGGTCAGGAAAACTTTTCGGATGGTATGTCTTTAGGAATTTCTGGCACTTTCAATTTTATGATTGTATTTAAGGCTGAGCATAATATTCTTATGCATACATTTCACATGTTAGGTGTAGCCGGTGTATTCGGCGACTCCCTATTCAGTGCTATGCATGGTTCCTTGGTAACTTCTAGTTTGATTAAGGAAACCACAAAAATGAATCCGCTAATGAAGGTTACAAATTTGGTAAGAGGAAGAAACCTATAACATTGTAGCTGCTTATTGTTATTTTGGCCGATTGATCTTCCAATATGCAAGTTTCAACAATTCCCGTTCTTTACATTTCTTCCTAACTGTTTGACCTGTAGTAGGTATTTGATTTACCACTTTAGGTATCCACATTATGACTTTCAACTTAAATGGTTTTAATTTCAACCAATCTGTAGTTGATAGTCAAGGTCGTGTACTAGACCGATTATTTGGACAATATGTCTTAGATAGTTTTTTTCATGCGAAGAAAAAGCCAATTTTTTTTTCTTCGAAAAAATTTTTGAAATAGAAAATTTTTTTCAAAAATAAAGCAAATTGATAGAATAATTCAATAATAAATAAGAAATGGAAATTAGTACTCCATTTTGCTACTATTCAATCAATCCCCAATGTTTAGTTAAACATGTTATCCCCGACATTTTAATTTAATATTATTAATTTTTAAAATATAATTATTATCTTAAAAAATAAGTTGTTTAATACATCTACATATCAAGTCTAAATCCACTTAACTTACGAGCTAAACAAACTAAAGCAAATAGTTTAAACAAGAACCACTTACATGGAACATTCGATTAAACTATTTGCTTAAACCCATTTAACTTTATTATTTTGTAAAATTAATAATATTTTCTTAAATTAAAACCATAACTAGTTAATCACGTATGATGTTTTAATTTTATAAAATAAAATAAATTATGCTGAAAAAACTAAGTTTAAATTTATTATAATTTTGATAAAAAAAGACCATGTTACAATGGAAATATATCGGTCCATAATGGGTTTCAGCCTGTGTCTGAACTATATTATGTGATATGTGATTTTCACATCTAATAATCATGTCTAATTAGCTAAATTCTCCCTCCAACTCCATATATTTTCCAATATTTTTATATTTTTTTTTAAATTTCAATAATATTTCAAGAGTGTAATATTTTCTTCTTCATTTTAAAGTAGTGTTGGTTGTTTGTAGTAGTTGATGATGATAAATGAGATAAATTTTATGATATTTATACTGATGGAGTTTAATTTCTATCGACTTAGTATTTTTTTTATTTTTTAAAAGTTACAATATTAAAAAAAAAAATAAAAAAATCAACAAGTTGTAAAAAAACTCAAAAAATAATTTATCCTCCTTGGGAAGCTTAGTTAACCCTTTCACAGTCTCAAATAATAAAATTATTCTTTCAAATATTGTGATTGGATAAAAAAATAAAAATGTTGTCGTTAGAATTGAAAGAACGATATTTAAAAATATCAAATTATACTTTATTTATAATTATTTAAATTTTTTTAAAGTTCATGGAAGTGCAGGGAGAATTTGTCTCTAATTAGCATCTATTTACATTAATCCGAAAATAGTTAAGTAAAATAGTGTAGATTTAGTTTTAATAGGTTTTGAATTTCTTCTATAAGGTAGACATGTGAAGAAAGTTGTTGACAATTGAGTACACCAAAATGGGCCTAGCACATTGGGCTTCTGCCTCATGAAATAGATCTGACACCTCTTCAGAGTAGTGACTCTCTTTAATTGCATTTACACCTACCCACCAAAACACTGAAATGAATGAACCAGAATTGGAACTTCTTCCCCTCTTTACTTCAATTCTCTCACGTAAAGGGCAAAGAAATGAACGAGTCTTCTTCTTCTCCTGTTTTTCTCGCACGCTATGTTTCCGTTTCTTCATTAGTGGAATCCAGGTTTTGAGGTTACTGTGACGGAAGCCAAGTCCATGGCGCTGCAATTTCTTCTCCTTCTGCTCGCTGTTGCTGCTCATGGACTCGCTTCCAATGCGGTCAGTGTGTTACTCAATGTTTCCTTAATTTGAAGAAATAGTAGCAATAATAATTTTTCTTTTTCTTAATTGTTCTTTCTTCTAAAATGTTTTATGCTGTGAACTGATTTGTGGAAGCTTTCTCTTGCTTGCAGACACTGAACGAGACTTGCGGATACTTCGATGCTTCTCTCAGTAGAGATACAAATGGTACGACTTCTTGTATTACTTACATAATGATGATAATTTGTATTTTAGAAGTTATTATTATTATTATTATTGTACTCTCTCCTATTCAAAATCATTGATGCTTGAGGTTTTCCCAATGATTATGAAGAGTCATTGAATACCTCTGATTTTAGACGAACATCACTAAATCATCTTAGTTTCACTACTAATATTTTGTGCTATATTTAGTGGATATGCCAAGAGACAAGGTCAGCATTGAAAATAAGTTACGCTTCTTGACTTTGAAAAGTGATGAACAGTTTGAGAAAAAACTAAAACTTCTGATGGACAATTACTTTGAAATGGAAGGCATGTTTCTATTGTTTAGAATGTTAATTGAGGCCTTTTTAAAATGGTCCATGACCGACGCCGCCGCATTTGTTCAGACTGCAGTTTAAAACCTTGAAGTTAATTACGTGATAATAGGTTGTGTGTTTTAATGCAAGATAATTAAGTTAGATGTGGTTACACTTTACTATATAGATGGGGTTATTTAAAGTAGTTAGTTCTTACGTTACCTAATTACCTTAAACAATATGATTAATAGCAGCAGAAATGTGGTGGAAGGTGAAAATTGATCTGTTTTGGAGATAATTTCTGATTAATTTATTCAGTTGTTTGCTGGTTTAAGCCATAGGTTTAGATTGTGCGCTATTGCCTTGCTTTGTATTGTGTTACTCCAACCCTCTGCTTCATCAACCCTTATGGAATGGATCTGAAGCATGCTGGTTGCAGCCATTTTTACTGCCAGTAGCGAGTGGAGTGGTCTATTTTCTGAGATGTCAAACTATTTTTAGTTTTCAAGTGAGGCATAGACACTATGCAACTTCCGACAAGTCAGAGGTGTTAAACAAATATTTTCGCTGCAATTTTGTTCACTCAGTTACTAAACTGAATAACAGTTTACATGAATAATTTGCTATTAACTGCCAAGTAAAACTTACAAGCTAACTGATACACATGCTAATTACTACAGAAACAACTAATTATAACTAATTGGTAGGTTTTTTCTCATGAGTGAGTTTGCATCTAGAGGCATCTTGTGCTCGCCAATATTGTCAAAATCGTGGATCATTCAAGGTTTGGAAGGGGGTAAAATGATCATAAGTTGATTGTAATATTCTCTAGAAAATGCACAATTATATTTAAATGTTGGTGATGCAGTGTCAGTGCTGGTCGCTGAGAGCGATGAGTGGAATTGAGCGATAGTTTCTATCCTCATTTTGGGAACCCTTGCACAAATGGGATATCTATCTAATTTTTTAATAAGGTTACAATAAACAATCTGAAATTTCTGCAAGCAAACTTGTATTCATTTAATGATCCTCAGATTCTCCGCTTTGCCTTGTGAGTTTGCTCGATGGTGCCCTCAAAGTTGCAGCTCACAATCTTGACAACATTGATATTCACATCCTATTATCTAAATAAATTGTATAAGAACTATTGTGCACAATTTCTTATTACTTAATTTTCGTGATTTGATGTATTCTATGTAAATTCTAAAACATTAAATCTGATGATGCTTGAAGTCACATTTTGATAGTGATTTTTGTTATTTGTTTGGATAGACTTTGAATACTAATGCTTGAGTTTTCAAATATTATATTATTTCCTCTCCTTCTGCAGTCCCTTGCCCAATTGGTTGGGTTATGGCCCCTAACAAGACCAAGTGCTTTCTTCATGTTGGGAGGCCTCAATCTTGGAATGACTCAGAGACCTGTTGTAGTAAGTATGGTGGGCATTTAGCGTCATTGACATCACTTCAGGAGCTACAATTTGCTCAGAGCCTATGTGGTGAATCTGTGAATAGTTGCTGGATTGGTGGACAAAGATTCAACACTACAGCTGGTTATCAGTGGATGTGGTCTGACAATTCACCAGGGAATAACTCCATATTTCCATTGGAAGATGTCTTTCCCCATTGTAATGGAACTGAACTATCCTGTCATAAAAACAGTACAGACAATTTGTGCACGGTAATGACTAATAATTCAAACTCTCTCATGAGTGAGAGATGCGACAATCCTCACTCTTCTCTATGTATACTTGATATAGGTATGTTCTCGTTGTATATCACTACCAATTCTCATTTTACATTCGTTAGAGATTCAGTATTTATATTTTCAAATCTTTTTTATTCTATTACCCAAAACATCTCTTGCTATTAAAAAATGTTATATAGTTGTTTATGTTATTTCTTTTACTCTTTTTCTTCTTCTTCTACTTTTAATGAGTTTTTAATCATCATTTATGACTAAACTGTTTACCCATTTTCTTTTATCATAGATGCTGCATGTAACCGTATGCACTGCCATAGGGATTATTACCTTATCATCCTCATAGTGGTGAGTGCCTTGATACTCTCCACAACATTAGCAGTGGTAGTTTGGCTTCTTGTTTATAAGCGGGGAAAAAAAAGAAGGCGGTCTAGAAAAATATCTATTCCAGGAGCTTCTCTTCCATCATGGAAAGTCTTCACCAAAGAGGAATTAAGGTCAATTACAAAGAATTTCAGTGAAGGTAACCGTCTTGTTGGCGATACCAAGACTGGTGGTACATACAGTGGGGTTTTATCAGATGGTTCAAGGGTTGCAGTTAAGAGATTAAAGAGGACAAGCTTTCAGAGGAAAAAGGAGTTTTATTCTGAAATTAGCAGGGTTGCTAGGCTTAGATATCCCAATCTGGTTGCTGTGATGGGATGCTGCTATGATCATGGTGACCGCTACATTGTTTATGAGTTTGTAGCTAATGGTCCCTTGGATAAATGGCTACATCACATACCTAGGGGAGGTCGCAGCTTAGATTGGGCTATGAGGATGAAAATTGCGACAACGCTTGCTCAAGGAATTGCGTATGTTCAAATATACTTTTTTCTTTGCTAACTTTTACCACATTTTATCTACAATTTTTTGCCATCCTTGTCCAAGTGCATATTTTACTCAAATTAAAAAAAAATTCTTATGATACAGTTTGTTTTGCTATAAATGTGGGCATTTAGGTCATTCTGTTGTATTTGTGTGCATTCTTTGTAATCTGTACTGTATTGTATTGTGACTTTTAAGATTGCAAATTTCACAAGGGAACATTTAATTTCACTAAAGAACTTTCATGTTTGGATTTCCTGGTTTATAAAACGCTCCTGCCATCCTGTTCTTGAATGTTATTTTGCATCAGAGCAATATCCTCTTCATTCTGTCTTTCGGTTTGGAAGATCCTTCCCATTTAACCAAGTAAATATTACAAAGGATAGTGGAGTTGAATGAATTAAAATATGCCCTGCTGGTGTACTTGGCTCAAAACCTCACGTGGATCCTGATCCATTTAGAAAAGAGGAAATAATTAAGGTGCTTTTTTAGTTGCTGGTGAGGTTTCAGTTTTCATTTTTATGTTATGTGCTATCTACAGTTTCCTTGTCCAGCACCAGCACAGTATCAATTGAGATATTTGCAGATTTTTTAAATTTATCTACATTTTCTCATGTTTATTTATGTTATGGATTTGTTTGTTTTCCTTACTGTATGTTTACCTTCATTATGTAAACTCTAGCATGGCCTTGTGTGCTTTATAGGAGGATATAACGAAGAAATCCGATGGCTTTTTAGTCTAATTGTGCAGTATTAGTTAGCTTGTAAAAAAATTATGTAAAGGGTAAGTAAGTAGGCCATCATCTACCTATCCAAGAAGAAAGAGCGGTGGGAAGGGATGAAGAAGAGAGGAGGAACTAGTTGAAACCCATGTTCAGGGAACCATATGCGTGTTTGTTGAGTTTTTCTTAACGGTGATTACATTCCATTTCCTCCAACACATTATTCCCCTTGAGTTTTCCAAACTGGATTTGCCAGCCAAAAGTAATTAAATAAATTAAATACTCCATGCTCTGCAGTATTTTGAACTTAAATGGATACATTGATTAATTTATATTTTCCCCCCATTTCAACAGGTTTCTGCATGACAAGGTTAAGCCACAAGTGGTGCATCGAGATATACGTGCAAGCAATGTACTGCTGGATGAGGAGTTTGGAGCACGGCTGATGGGTGTTGGTCTGTCCAAGATTGTGCCGTACGAAGTAATGCATGAGAGGACTGTGATGGCAGGTGGAACTTCTGGATATCTTGCTCCAGAGTTTGTTTATAGAAACGAGTTTACAACAAAGAGTGACGTATATAGTTTTGGCGTCCTACTACTTGAAATAGTAAGTGGACGTAGACCTACACAGGCAGTTGATTCTGTTGGTTGGCAGAGTATCTTTGAATGGGCAACACCTCTTGTGCAAGTTCATCGCTACCATGAACTCTTGGATCCTCATATAACTTCATCCTCTTCTAGCATCATCCCAGAGGCTAGTACCATCCAAAAGGTGGTTGACCTTGTTTATTCCTGCACGCAGCATGTTCCTTCTATGCGCCCTAGAATGTCTCATGTTGTTCACCAGCTGCAACAGATTGCCCAACCACCTGCAAAGTAATGCTAATTTAGTGGTAGTACTCTTCACCTCAAATTTCTGTATCTATAATTCAAACTGGAGGGGATATTTTCTTATACATTTAACATATATTATGTACTTTAACCTGCCCTTCTTTAGGGTCCAAATTAGCTTTTTGTTAAATCAAATGGGAACTAGGCTTAGAAGAGGCAAATTGTGCGAAACAATATTTGAAGTTATATACACGCAGGTGTAATTGTACTATTGATGGAACTGTACCATTTTGTCAAGTTATATACATGCAGGTGTAATTGTAATATTTATGGAATTGTACCATTTTGTCATTCTTGGCAAGACAACAAAAAATAGAAACTGAGGTGTGAAAGCAACATTTGTTCTTGGGTTTGTGTAGCCAAATAGTTTAATTATTTAATAATTATTTTTTAACAAGTGTTTGTCATAAATATAAGTGTAATTTTTAAAAAAATAAGTTATTAAGGAAATAATAATTATAAAATTAGATGCAATTATTGTATGCAATATTTGACAATATTGTATCCAATTATATGCAATTAATTTAATAATTATAGAATCTCATGATTAGTATCCTATCTAATTAGATTGTAATTTGAGAGAGAAATTCCCTATATATTTCTTCTTACCATTTTTTATCATTTTCTTATATGGTATCAGAGCACCGATCTTGGTGCCAGCCTCTCCATTTTTATCCCCTAAATAAAAAATCATGTCTGGCAAAGATGCAATTGGCAAGGCTATTTCCTCGCTCAACAATAACGGTAAAAGTGACACGTTTGTTAGTTCTGCAGGTCTGCTTGCCCATAACTCCTCTTCTAATTCTGTTTTTACGAAACCATGGATTTTGGATAGCGGAGCAACCCATCACATTGCATCTGCTTCACAATTTTTCACACACTTCATCATCATTTATTTCAAATGTTAATTTGCCCACAAGCTCAACTGCGCCCATCTCATCTACCGGCACAATTAAATTCAATGACAAAATCACTCTCAAAGATGTTCTTTGTGTTCCTTCTTTTAATTTAAATCTCATGTCCATTAGTAAGATAACCAGTT
>Ga0123342_1004866_pt1 | contig 20091 bp, 19 predicted proteins | sample Turbeawhitnodule_FD_89960 | JGI IMG/M metagenome (GOLD analysis project Ga0123342, IMG submission 89960) | Root nodule microbial communities of legume samples collected from Mexico - Turtle bean Mexico white nodule | ecosystem: Host-associated > Plants > Roots > Nodule | place: Mexico: Nepantla... | reverse complement strand
TCACTCACAAACTTCAATAAACTTTCTTCACAAATCCACTCTAATATACCTTAATCCAAACAACCTCACTTTCTTCACACTTTCCTCTTAAATCACTACAAATTCACTCCCTCAAATCCACTCCCCAATCCAAACACACCATAAGTAAATTTCTATGTAGCAAAGAAAAAAATCTCATCACGGCTTTGTAACTTAGAACCACAAGCAGCTATTGAAGAGACACCTGCTGTGTAGGAGAGAAAAGAGGGAGGTAGTTTGCCAAATACAATTTGATTGGGAGAGAAGCCCAAGGAAGAATGAACCGAGGTGTTATAATGGAGTTCTGCCCAACACAAGTAGCAAAATCAGAGAGAAGGCTTAATGTGAGCAAAAGCATGCAAATACTGATCAACAATGTGGTTCACAACCCTTATCTATCCATCAATTTGCAAGTGGTAAGAAGAACTCATGCACAATAGGGTGCCACTTAATTTGACTAGGTCAGACCAAAAGATGACTAATAAATTTAGGATCATGGTCGAAGACAACACTTCTTGGGAAGTTGTGGTGCTTGTAAACAATGGAGACAAATAACTCAACCACTTTGTAACTAGTAAAATCCTAAGGCAGGGCACCTAAATGAATGGCTTTGGAGAAATGGTCCACTATGACAAGAATAATGAAGTTGTATGGTGGAGGAAGTCTAGTTTTGAAATCAAGAGAAACATCTCCCCACACGTTGCTTGGAATTGGAAGTGGCTGAAGTAAACCAGTAGGATTTAGTGGAGAGTACTTGGTTTGCTAGCGAGTTGGACATTGTGGTACAAAACTTCGCACCTCTTGGTCCATGTTAGGCCAGTTAAATTTTGTGGCAGGTGCTTCAATGCTTTGGCGAAACCAGCATGCCCTATAATATGGGATTCATGGAATACCTTCAAGAGTAGATTGCGAAACAATAGAGGCTAATCCAAATTTTGCTTTGGAAAATTAAGAAATCTATCATTGAGTTGAAATTGTGGACAATGTCAGGAGTATCTTGGCATTTGGCACACAACTCCTGGGAATAGAGGATGCAATTACAAGTCTTGTTTAAGATCGTCTAAGAACAAAAATTGAGAGACAAACATAACTAATAATAATATTAAGTCTAGAAATTAAAATAACAATATCATCAAATCAAAACACCACAAATTTCAAATTCAAAACTTAAAATAACAACAAACATACAAGAAATGTCTTATGCTTCTAATTATCCAACTCTTCTTCAATCCCAACATAATTGTCTTCAATATTATCCAATGTGGCATATCCCTCCTCCTCTTCCACTTCAGAGAAACTCTTGTAAAAGTTAAGTAATTTTTCAAACTTAGAATCAGAGCTATCATGCAATTCATTCTGAACCCCAATTTGAATATTCTATTTGCCCCTCCTTGTTGGGGATGAAGTTGCAACTGGACCTTTCTTAAAAGCATGGGAAGATCCAATGACAATACCACCACCACGATGGTTGTTTTCTTTTACTAGTTGTTTGTTTCCTTGTGTAAATTATTGGTTCTCCAACACTTGAAGTTTCATAAACTAATTGCCCAATTAAGAGTGAGATATCATTAATAAAAATCAACTCATTTCCCCCTCTTCATTATCATTATCATCATTTATTTGTTCCACTAACCACTCATTTCACTCATCAATGTCCTTGAGTACAATAGGGTTTATTTCATCCCTAATATTGTATCTTTGAGCATTGGTTATACTTTATGTAAACCAAATCATGCAACCTTTTGTGCTCCAGTCTATTACTTTATTTTTGAATGAATTTGCATTATGAATAAGTAAAATGTGAATTAATTTATTTCTACATTCTACAAAAAATATAATAATGAAATGCGTCATGTCATGAAAAATGATTATTACATGCTCAAATACTCTTCAACTACGCTCACATCCGAATTGAACTACATGTCAAATTTAAAATCTTGATTGCTAGCTTTTGTAAGTTGGGAGTTGCATGCCGATAATTCTTCCACAATTGAGCTATAAAAGCAAAGAAAGTAATTTAGAATGTAATCATTACATGATTTAATTTATATCTTAACGCAATTTAGAGAGCGTTTAAGTGTCTCACCTGAGACTGTGGTCTTCCTTGATTCTTTGGCAAAGTCATCACCAAAGAGTCCACTTTCACTCTTATAAAGAGACAACTCAGTTAAATTTTTTTGTTGCACATCTTTACTTGGCCCCAACCTCTTGATGCAAGCATACAATCCATTTGTAACTTCTAATAAGTCTGTCATCAGTATTGCATACAATCTAGTTTAACATAACCAAACAAAGCACATAAAGATATGCCAACATTTCATTATGGAGTATATCCACCTAGTATATCCCTTCAAGACTCCAATTGGCAGATATGTTCACTAAGGGACTTCCCTCAAAACAATTCAAAGATCTTACTTGCAAGCTGGTCATGATAGATATACATTCACCAGCTGGAGGGAGAGTGTTGCAGATTATTCCATAATTAATGCAGATTCCATCTTCTATTTATTAGGATATATTTGGTATCTTTTTGGAGTTTTTATTTTTATAACTAATTACCTATTATTTCTTTCCTTAATTAAGTTGTACATAGTCTATAAATTCATATTGTAATCACATTTGAAAATACATTCATAAATACATTAAATATTTTTCTTTCAAGTACATATTAGGAAGTGAAATTTAAGCCTAACTTAACCTTATAAACTGGTTTATAAAATGAGGTTTGCACCTACTTATATAACTATGAAATGTCCTTATCTCTAGTCGTTGTTACACCGAGATCTGCCAACTCGTGTGTGAGACTATATATTTATGAGTGGTCTAATATCGGGTAACCTGATAAGTTCAACAAACTCTTGTTAGGATAGGCTCTACATGACTCTATACCAAGTTGAAAGAAAAAGATTGAATGTATTTTCATATGTGATTACAATATGAATTTATAGACTATTTACAACCTAATTAAGGAAATAAATAATAGGTGATTAAAGCTATACAAATCAAAACTCCAAAAGATATCAAATATGTTCTAATAAATAGAAAATGAAATTTGCATTAATTATGGAATAATATGCTTCAGTAACTTCTAAATCATATTCCATTTTTGAGTTGGTATAATAGAACTTTGAGTTCAAAAAGTGACAAGTTACATGCAAGGGGCGATGATGTTGGCATGTCCATCTATTATCAATTATTGTAAATACATAATTTTATTAAACTTTCATTGTTAATGAATGACTTCGTTATTGTTTCCTTGATTTTCTCCATTGCTTTATATATATAGCTTCCATCCACTAGACGAAGTACATGAATAAGAGGAGCTATGACTTTGAGAGTAAATACGACATGATTCCAAAATGAAGACATAAGAACAATTTGTGTAGCTTTCTTCCCCATAGCTTTCTTAGACAACTTGTTCTTGTTCCACTCATTTGAAGTGAACATATTTTTCAAATTTCTCTTGATGCAATCTTTGTAATGATAAATAAGAGGTAGCAAACCTTATAACCGTGTGTCTTACCAATTCCCGTGTAAATTGTCTCTCAACAAACTCAAGCAACTAAAGCCAACAAGACTAACTCCTTTTTGAATTGTCTTCAAGCATCAAATCTATACAATGGACAAGGAGTCCAATAGATATGAGATCTTTTTTCTTCAATAATTTACCAACCAACACATTGTTTTTATTATCTGTGATAACTTGAACAACATTTTCTTTTTCAATCTTCTCCACAAGGCTATCAAGCATTTCAAAGAGTTTTTCTCCTGTTTTCACTTTAGAATCATCAATGGACTTGACCAACATTGTCCTAGGGGAGCTCACTAAAAGTTAATCAAACATCGTTGTTTTTTATCAGTCCATGCATCTGACATGATAGAACAACCATGTTTTTCAACAACTTCTCAGTGTAATCAACTTGTTGAAAAGTGAAACTTTAATTTCATGTTAAGTACGAGCTGACAAATGAGGTTCATCAGCACCTATAACATCAATCATATAATGAAAACTCTTCAATCTTATAAGATTGAATAACAAGTCTGTTTGATACCAAAATTGAGCAATGTATTGACGAGTCGATGCCTTTAAAGCCACATTGGGAAACCCGGATCACCACTGCCATGTTGTGGCGATACGCTGCAAATTCGCCAACGGTTTCCACCATGACACTGCCATAACAAATTTTCAGTAACATTGTATGTAAGATGCACAAGGTGACTCTTAGTAAGTGGATTTATGCCTAACATATCAAAGAAATTTTCTGACAAAAATTTAAAGGCATTAGTTCATCAATATATTGCTCGATTTTGGTACTAAGCAGCTTGTCATTCAACCTTGTAAGATTGAAGAGTTTTGGAGATATGATGGATGCTATAGGTGCTTATGAACCTAATTTGATAGCTCCTACTTATCATGAAATTAGAGTTCCGCTTCTCAACAAGGAAGTTGACTACACTAAAGTTGTTGAAAAATTATATATTGCAATGAAGCAAATATGATTGTTCTATCATGTCAAATGCATGGACTGATCGGAAGCAACGATGTTTGATTAAATTTTTGGTGAACTCCTATGCAACAAAAATGTTTGTCAAGTCCAATGATTGTTCTAAATTTGTAAATACAGGAGAGAAACTATTCGAGATGTTTGATATCCTTGTGGAGAAGAAAATGCAGCTCAAGTTATCACAAATAATGGAAGCAATTATGTGTTAGTTGGTAAATTATTGGAAGAGAAATTACCTCATCTCTGTTGGACTCTTTATGTTACCCATTGTATAGATTTGATGCTTGAAAAAATTGGAAAGCTTTCTATGATAAATAAAACAATTCAAAGAGGAGTTAGTCTTCTTGGTTTTATTTATAGTCATTCTAGTTTGTTAAGACAATTTACAAATAAGAGGGAATTGGTAAGCCAACAGTTACAAGGTTTGGTTGGTACCTCTTATTTATCATTACAAAGGTTGCATCAAAAGAATGGAAATTTGAGAAAGATGTTCATTTCAAATAAATGGAGCAAGAATTGTTCTTAGGTCTTCATTTTGGAATGATGTAATATTTACTCTCTAATTCATGGCGACTCTTGTTCATGTATTTTGTCTGGTGGATGGAAAGAAAAGTAGATATGGGTTATATATATAAAGCAATGGAGAAAGCCAAAAAAACAATAATGAAGTCATTCAATAATAATGAAAGTAAATATAAGGATGTATTTAGAATCACTGATAATAGATGGACATGTCAACTTCATCGACCATTGCATTCGACTGGTCACTTTTTGAACCCAAAGTTTTTTTATTCCAGTCTGGAAAAAGAATATGATTTGGAAGCTACAAATGAATTGTGTGTTTGTATAAGAGGTTGGTGTCAAGTAAAGATGTGCAACAAAAAAATTTAACTCAGTTCTTTATAAGAGTGGAAGTATACTCTTTGGTGATGATTTTGCAAAGAATCAAGAAAGACATAGTCTCAGGTAAGACACTTAAACACTTTCTAAATTTCGTTAAGATATAATGTTCATTTTCTTTGCTTTTATAGCTCAATGGTGGAGGAATTATAGACACGTAGCTACTAACTTACAAAAGCTAGTAATCAAGATTTTAAGTTTGACATGTAGTTTATTAGGATGTGAGCACAATTGGAATGTATTTGAGCAAGAAATAATTATTGTTCATGATTCATTTCATTGTTATCTTTTTTTATAAAATTTAGAAAGAAATTAATTTATATTTTACTTATTCATAATGCAGATTCACTCAAAAGGAATAGGATGGACCATAAAATGTTACATGATTTGGTTTATATAAAGTATAACCAACAACTTGCTCAAAGATACAATATTAGGGATGAAATAAACCTTATTGTACTGAATGACATTAATGAGTGGTTAGTGGGACCAGTGGATAATGAAGAGCGGGCGAATGAGTTGCTTTTTTGTTATGATGATCCCACTCTGAATTGGATAACTATTTATGAAGCTCTAGGTGTTGAAGAACCAATAATTTACACATGCAACCAATAAAAGAAAACAACCATCAAGTGGTGGTATTGTTATTGGATCTTCCCATGCTTGTAAGAAAAGTCGAGGGACAACTTCAACCCCAACAAGGAGGGGCAAAGAGAAGATTCAAATTGGGGTTGTCATGATAGCTCTGGTTTTAAGTTCGAAAAATTACTTAACTTTGACAAGAGTTTCTCTGAGAGGGAAGAGGAGGAGGGAAATGACCCACTGGATAATATTGAAGATAATTATGTTAGGATTGAAGAAGAGTCAGATAATTAAAAATTTAAGACATTTATTTTATGTTTTAAACTTGAAATTTGTGGTGTTTTTATTTGATGTGATTATATTTGAATTTCTAGACATAATATTATTATTATTTATGGTTGTCTCTTTCATTATTTTTGCATTACAATTACATTTCTATATTTTTTTAAATTATCTATATGTATATATTGTATTGATGCTTCCGCCATAACCTATTATAATTTTCATTATCCGATATTGATAACACTACTTACATATATGGTTATAACTGAGTGGATTTGGGCTAAAACTGGTATAACCCTTCAATTCCACATATGATGCCCATGAACAAATTTTATGGTGAGAGCTTGGTAGTCCACGAAGATAGGGCCAAGTTGTTTCAACCACTGGACTCCTTGTACTATATCTAAGCCACTCATTTCCAAGAGGTAGAGGTCCACAATGAATTGTTGACCTTGAATCAATCCTTGTATTGTTTTACAAACTTGATTACACGTCAATTGCACCCCATTCCTAATCATTGCACGTATCAATGAAGTTGGGTTGTGAGTGAGGCCCAAAGCATCAGTTGTTCCATCTTGAAGGTAGTATGGTTCCTACTATCAACAAGAATCATTATTGGATGGTGGGCAATTTGTCCCGTTTGATTTGATGCAAGTTTTGTGGACAAAGCATTAAGGATTGATTGGGTCGATTGGGCTTCTATTGACAATTGAGATGTAATGCCTTCTAGGTCTGTGGTCACACTCTCAAGTCTCCTTGAAACATGTCAACTTCTTCGGCCACCAAAAATAATATCTCACTTGGCAATTGTGACCTTATTTGTTTACAATTGAAGCAAAGACCAATCTCACTTCAATCTGCAATTTCAACCTTGGTGAGATGCTTAAATCAAGCATTTGGTAGAGGAGCCAAAAGTAGTGGAGACAATTGTTGTATGGGTGATGGTGCGGGAGTGGCACAATGGGTCACGAGGGTGAACATTCTTGTGGTGGGCGGTGGTGAGCAAGGCAAAGAAGATCTTGCAATTTATCTTAATTCAACCATGTGAGGTGCAACATGGTTAAGTTAAGTGTGCTAAGTTGTTGCGCTAATGCCTCATGTTTGATTTTTGGCAAAGAAACTCAACAAGAAGGAGGTGTTTAACCCCATAATGCATTTAGGCAATGGGGTTTTTGTGATTCTCTCTTCTCAAGTTGCATGATAATAAAAGAACTATGATTTTTAAAGATCCAACCATGAGGATCGTCACCATCAATCAAAGGCATCAAGCTTCAAAAAATGCTTCTCGTGAAAATGTGACTACGAGTCATGCAAAACAATGGGAGATCACCCTTCAAAGCCACTATTCAATTGACCACCTTCTCTGTCTAGTTAGTGAAATAAGTTTGGAGCGAGTCAACTGTTAAACAATTTCCTCAAACCTATTAGCTCGAGAGCTAGTATTCTTGGACGTGTATGCCAACCATGGTCAAGATGGAGTGAGGTACTCCCAATGAAAGAACTAAATGAGAGTATGTATTCTTCTGAGTTTGAGGTCAAAAGAAGCTCCTTGAATGACATATGAGAAAAGAAATATTGACTAGATTGTGCATATCCAAAATAGTGAAAGGCTAAATAACATGATAGAGTGATGGTCCATGTGCTAAGATTCTAACTAAAAATATTCTAATAGAATGCCCTAATAGAATGCCATCTCAACAAAATAGAATCCCAATCCTAATAATAGATGTATACGGTCTCTTTACCCTGTTTACCCTAGTTTGGTTTGCCTCATTCTCCGTCATATCAGAGTTGTGGTTGCATGTACATTACTCCTGCACTCAAGCCTCAATTTCTAGTTGTACAGTTTCCTGCTAACATATTTGATTATATCTCAGGTAATATCTGTTAAACCAATCAAGTATTTTGTTAATAGTTTTAGGATGCTTTCTAGATATCAATTAATCATATTTCCCTCTTCTGTTTGATTTTTTTCACTGTACTTCAGGTTTGTCTATGACATGACTCAAACTTTTAAATAATCCATTCCTAGATATGGTATTTATAGTTTATTAGATTGCCGGTTTCCTGTCAATTTTGTTTGATTTATTGCTGTCATTTCATGCAGGAGTCCTTAAATGCCAAGCTTAATAGAACAAAAATTGAAAACCCCTGGTTCATTTTTGGTGGCTCATATTCTGGAGCACTCAGTGCATGGTTCCGTCTTAAATTTCCCCATTTAACATGTGGAAGTCTAGCAAGCTCAGCAGTTGTTCTTGCTGTTTATAACTTCACCGAATTTGATCAGCAGGTGGAGAAGATATTTTGTTTCTTTAGTAGCATTGACTCCCCCCCATTTCACTGTGAAAAAATGCTCTTCCTTTATTGATCTATTGTTTTTCTTTAAACGAGTGATAAAATGAAATAGAAGGAGAATAAAGTTTTCTCTTATTTAATTTCCACCAATTTTAAGTTTTTGGTTTTATTTTTCACCTGCAGATTGGTGAGTCAGCAGGTCCTGAATGTAAAGCAGTGCTTCAAGAGATTACTCAACTTGTTGAACAAAAACTTGCAAGCAGTGGAAGCGAAGTGAAGGCCACTTTTGATGCAGATGCTGTATGCTTTGTTCCTTTGCTACTCTTTCCTTGCAAAAGGATATTATATTTTGCCACAGGACATGAATTATCTTGCTCATTATTAGGCTTACTAGTTTTCTTGTCATGTTGTACACTGACTATTTCCCTCTGTTTAGCAGCTTGAAATAGATGGAGACTTTTTTTATTATTTGGCTGATGCTGCTGCTACAGCAGTAAGTGTTTCGATTAAAGTGGTTTTGTTATTAATTGCAATTTCTTGTATTCAAATTTCATTAACAGTCTTCTCTTTTTTCTGGATCTTTGAATTTTACAGTTTCAATATGGAAATCCAGATAAAGTATGTGAGCCTCTTGTTGAAGCAAAGAAGGCCGGAGAGGACTTGGTGGTATGCTTTTCAACTTGGTTCCTTTTCCCAAAAATTAGGAAACTGGTGGATGGAGTTCTTCTCTCCCTTATGTGTGTGTGTACTGGTGGGAGATTTAGTATAACTTACTGACAACCTCTGACACTCCCCACCCCCTCCAATTGTTCACTCGGTTTGCAAATGGATAGTTTATATAGTTTTTTGTTTCCTTTTGCCACTCTAAATTATAGTCTAATAGTATGAAGATTCTTGGTCATTTTATACAACTCAGTCAAGATTTGTTCTATTCCTCACATTGCATAAAAGGTGGTGGGGTTTAAAGTCTCAAATTTGAATATGATGTACACTATGATAGCGTGTGGTTCTTCATTTATGCTGCCCCTTTTATCTGAAATATTTACAAACAACATATCTACTTTACTAGTTTTCTCTTAACTCCAATTACTTCGTTATGGTCACACTAGCTGATGTATTCAGCCCCTTAATCATGATCTTCATAACTAAACATGTAATTTGGTATTTTGTCACAAAGGAATTCTCTAGATTGAGTGTCTTGATTTGATATGTTCATTAGCTCCATCCACCTCTTTTCTTAGCACATTGAAATAATGTTCTATTTTTGTTTTTCATTTTGTCACTTGTATCTTTCTTAAGTAATATGCAAGAGATAGTGCATTTAATCAGACAATGATTGTCTTTATTCAATTTTACATTCATTTGTTAGAGGGCAAGTCTTGGCACAGTGGTAAGGTTTCTTCCATCTTGTGAGTTAGGTTGTGCGCATCTACCCTCCCCTAACTGCACCAGGTGGCAGCCTTGTGCACGGGATCACCATTTTAAATTCATTAGAAAGTTGTCTTTGTGGATTAATACATCTGATGGAAACAATAATTTTAACATGCAGGATGCTTATGCCAAATATGTTAAAGAGTACTACTCTGGAACTTTTGGTGTTACTGTACAGAGTTATGATCAGAAGTACTTGAAAAGAACTGATATTAATGAAGACAGTGCTTCTCGATTATGGTGGTTTCAAGTTTGCACTGAAGTTGCATACTTTCAGGTGGCTCCCTCAAATGATAGTATTCGCTCCTCAAAAGTTGATACAAAGCAAGTTCCTTATCCTCACTATTCGCTTTACATACTTCTCATGTTTGTAGTTATTGGATTTTTTTTCTTTATAATGTTGTTAATATGTACAAAGTGGTTTCTCATACATTGCAGATACCACTTGGACCTTTGCGAAAATGTCTTTGGAAAGGGCACCTTTCCTGACGTTGATGCAACTAATTTATACTATGGTGGCACAAAAATTGCTGGTATAGAAACTTGCCTTTGCCTGAATTTTATGTTATTCTCCTCCACCTTAACACCCCAGTCATTTTAGCAACATATGTACATTTAACAATACATGTCAAAATTCATAAATAATATATTTACATGACATTGACTTTCCCATTATATTATATATACTGTTGTTATTTATCCTGCTCATAGATTTGCTCATAGTTATTTATCCTGACACGAGCTTAAGATGTCATTTTGAAAAAAAATTATATTCTCTGTTGCATATTTCAAATTTATAAGTTAGTATATGAAAAAAATCTTCAGTACAATCTTTTTATGGCGTCTTATGGTTTTACTATGCATACTATTTCTTGAATATGACCTGATTTTATGTAATTCTATTCTGGTGTACGTGAACAGGTTCCAAAATAATATTTACAAACGGCTCACAAGATCCTTGGCGCCATGCGTCCAAACAAACTTCATCTCCTGATTGTAAGTTGCTAGTTACTTTTTTATCAGTTTAGTTAGTAACTTTTGTGATCCTTGTTATTTCTGGGGGGTTATACTTGAACCATATTTCTCTAGAATCTTACTTGGATTGTTTATTTGATGGTTATCTAGGACAAATGAGTGGCTCATTTCCAATAAAAGTTACATTAACCAATGTGTGACCCTGTTCAATTGCTTGAATGTTAGCAACATGATCTTAGGTTACAGCTCAAACATTATCCTTATTTGACTAATAAAGGGGGGGGAAAAGAAGTATTCTGAATCATGTAGCTACATCGTAAAAAATATACATTGTTTTGCCTTGATTGTGTGCAATGCAAGCAATACTGTTATTTTTTCAGTTCATTGAATGCTGCCTAATTGTTATTAAACCTTTCAGTGCCTTCCTACGTTGTTTCATGTTATAACTGTGGCCACTGTTCTGATTATCGAGGATGTCCTCAAGCTCCGTTCACCATTGGAGGTATGTGTCTCTTTTATGTTTTTAATAAATGATATTCAGATTGGTTTAGCTTAATCATGTTATAATATGAGCCAACATTGTAATTTTGTATTTTGTTTTCAGGTAGTGAGAAAAACTGTACCTCTCCTGATGCAGTTCACAAAGTAAGGCAAAAGATTTCAGACAATATGGACTTATGGTTATCTGAATGCATGGACACAGGCAGCAGTTTTATATGATTATTTACATGCACCCTTTCAATGATGCACTATAACTTTCGATTACTTTTCGAATTTCTTTCCTTTAAAAAGATAATTATCACACCGTGCAATATTTGTTAAGTAACTTTATATAAAATGACCAAATATAAAGCAGAACATATCTACTCACTGCATGTTTATGTTTTTATCTCATCGTAAGAGTTGTATTAGATATTTCACCTTGATTAAAGATAAGTAGGTGTAAATTCTATTTTACAAATTAATTTTGTAAGTCGAGTTAATTTAAAGTTGATTTTCTAATATCATAGTATATTAGTGAGATTGAGTTCAAGACTTAAAATTTGGGTTTGGATTGTAAAGTTTAAGGGCACAGCACTATATCAATTCTAACATACACCTTATATTTTTTTAAATTTTCAAAATTACTCTTATTTCGGATTTAAAAATCTGGAATAGTAAATATAATTCAAAAATAAATAAATAAAAAATAAATGATAAAAGAATTTGGAATTCAAAAATGTGTTCTGAATATTCAAATTCAGAATATTTTCAGATAAAAGGTTATGGATTACTCTTTTATTTAAGATTACTTTTGTCATTTTAGAGGGTATTTTTGTCATTTTCAATAACAGGTTGAGTTGCATACATCACTGCACTTTCACTTGACACCTATCATTAATTAGAAACGGCTCGTCTCGTCGTGACTTTCTCTTGAATTCTCAAAACTTCATTTGCTCCATCCCTATTGGGGCAGAGAATCCATCATTGTCTTGGTTGTGCTATCGGAGGCTCTGGGAAAGTCAGAATAGGAGAGCACTTATCTTGGGGTGGGTTTCCTACTTAGATGCTTTCAGTAGTTATCCGCTCAGCGTTTACCGTGGACATGATAACTGACACACGAGAGGTGCGTCCTTCCCAGTCCTCTCGTATTAGGGAAAGGGTGCATGGAAAAATTGATACGGTGCAGGGAGCATTTTCCAAGTTTAAGCTTTTTTTCATTTACCACAAAGGTTAAGGGAAAATGTTTATATACGTGCCTGATACAAAACTCCGTCAATAAATAACCTTTTTACCATTTTTAATTATAAAAATCCAAACTTATGTTGCAATTAAAATTTATTTAACTACTTATTTAGAAAATTCTCGTAATAATTATTCACATATACAAAAAATCAAACAAAAAGGAGGGTATTATACTAGTGATACAGATTCATAACTAAGTTGATGGCTTGTTGACTAATTCGATTCTCATAACTCTCAGATCTTTATAATTGCCTCACGTGAAGTGTCTTGCATCTTACCAATGAACTTTTTAACGGAAAATTATAAGATTAACATGAAGATTTAAAAAGAAGAAAAAACAAAAAACTAGTTTTAATTTTTAAAAATTTAAAGTTGATTTCATATTCTATAACTTTTTTTAATATTCTACTTTTTATATCAGCCCCTTAAATGTGTAGCCATATGTTACGACAATGAATTTTAGAAAAAGGATAAAATGATGAAAATTAAAAATGTGAAAATCAGATAAACGCAAAAGATAACACTTAAAATGATAAAAGTCGAAAAAAGTAACAATTAAAATTGATATAATTCAAAAAATGATCAGAAGTTCAAAGTTTCAAAACTTATAACTATAACCACCAAGCATGGCCTAAGATTAATATTATTTTTACTACTAAGACTGAAATGTCATTAGTAGCATTTTGGGAAATGAACTTGCTTGCAGGGCATGACTGTGTTTGTAAGAATTTTGTTTTTATTTATATAGAAAGAAAACTGGTTATGTATTATATTATATCAGAAAAGCTTTGGTCACACAGTTCTGAATAACAACATTAATGCATGTAAACATTTTTTAGACCCTTGATCCCTAGAAATTACATTAGATCACAAGTAATTCGAATCACGTTAGATAGACTCGTTCAAGGGGACAAAGATCTCTTTGAAGGAGATATATGTCAATTTGATGAAAGCTAAAACTTTCATGCCATACTGAACAAAACGCACTCATTTCCGTGTCTAAAAAACTCCAGTTCCTTGGCTCATTGAAATATTGAATCTAGAAAAAAAAAACAGCTCATCAACAAAATAAGGAATTTCATTTTTTTTCCTTTGAGCTATAATTTGAACACTGAATAAGGTAAGCCATAATATTTTGTGAACTTCCACTGCAAAAACTGGTCTTCTGCCTTAAACCCTCTTCACCTAACATAGGTCGATGAAACCCATAATAAAACATATGTAATCAATGATGAGATCACTTCAAATGCCCTTGGTCCCTTAAGTATGGTAATAGGAGGAATTACTGACACCATCAAGAAGGTTCCCAACAGCCACGAAATAGCAAAGGCTCCAAAGCTGCATCAAAGCATCAGGTTATATAAGAAGAAACCTCAAGAGAAAACCACAGATGAATAAAATTCTAGAGATAGGCACAATGAAATCAACATCAGAATGTCACACCATGGGAATGTGATGTTTCTAATGAAAAAATAACATATGATGAGCTAACAGAGAATAACATTTGAAAGAAAAAACACATTTGTGTACGTACCCATATAGTAAAGTTCGAATCTTGCTCTTCAGCCGCTCATATAGAAAGTACATTGTGGCAATCAGAGATATTGCTACCTGAAGAGTTGGTCCTTCCTCAGTTGGAAAGAGGACAGTTAAAATTCCAAGTACCAAGAATGCTAGTGATGTTTTTATAATGAATTTTGTGGATGGAGTTTGAAATCTTCCTCTGACAGTTTGAACAATTTTGGATTGATTAACTTCCCTCATTTTCTTCTTAATGTCAATTTTTGGGTTTTTCCGTTCATAGAACTTCTGCATGATTATTTTGTCATGCGCTGATTCAATAGCATCTACACTTGGCTTGTGTCCCGCATATTTTTGAATCAGGAAGTTTCTTGCTCCTTGAATCTCATCTTCAGAAGCTTCCCTGCTTATTCCAAGTCGTTTATATGGGTCCTTCACATTAATTCTTGGAAAAACAGCTGCATTTGCAGCAAAGGATCAGTAAAATGATAACCTACGCAATAATATATTATTGGTTTCATAGTTTTAAATCCTGGATAGCGGATGAACCCAAAAAAGATATAGCATCTACCACGTACTATTACAGCTGAAGATTTCATTTTGGAAATTGAAATCCCAAAAACACCCTCCCCAAAAAAGTTCTAATTTCTCTGTTCAAAGGGCTTTCTGGAACCACTACAGCGTGCCACTATTTCGTGTGCTACACCCACTACAATAAACCACTTTGCTATTGCCCCTCTGCAGGGGCTTCTCCCAACTGCTCCACCACTATGGCACGCTATTTAAAACCCTAATGGCTTTTTTTGTAAGAGATTCAAGTTTCATACGCTTTAGGTGGAAAATAATTAATGAAAAAATTCATTACAATGAAATCCATCAAAACTAGCAACTAATATCTTTCAGTTTTCAACAAGAAAGGTGGGGGCTTGGGAAAGAAGGGAAATATCCATTCTGGCCAAACAGTAAAGCATAATCTATTACCGATAAACCAATTAATAAACTAAAAGAAAAAAAAAATTGTACCCTCGAAATCAAAAGAATGAAAAACAGTTTCCACCTTCAATCTCCTACAGTTAGTCCACCTTCAATCTCATTCAGTTAGTCCACACCTAGCCTCCCCAGCTGGTAGGGTACCACTCCATTTATATCACACTTCAGTTCCAGTTCCAGTTCCCAAAACCACCCCAAGAGTTATGAACAATGTGCTTAGATTCCCAGCCTAGCATTCAGTTAGTCCACCTTCAATCTCCTACAGTTAGTCCACCTAGCCTCCCCAGCAGATAAGGTATCACTCTATTTATATCACATTCCAGTTCTAGTTCTCAAAAATACCCCAAGACCTATGAACAATGTGCTTAAATTCCCAGCCTAGCATTCAGTTAGTTCACCTAGCCTCCCCAGCTGGTAGGGTACCACTAACATTTATATCACATTCCAGTTCCAGTTCTCAAAAACACCCCAAGAGCTATGAACAATATGCTTAAATTCCCAGCCTAGCACTCAGAGAGGACCAAACATCCACGATGATCACATAATCATTTTCAATTAAGTTTTATTTTACTAATGTATTGCTTGAGGAAAAAGTACCATTTACCAAGCACCTAACAAATCAGTTTACATTATCAATGCCCTAGCAGTGAAATTTTCTACATCATAAAACATAAGGATAGAGCTTCTTCAAGAAAGAAATGTTACCAGCAGAATCATTAGCCATATCACCAAATGAAGCATCCATGGCACTTTTGATCAACTGAACTCGTCGTCTATTGCATTTTAATAAAGGAGAAAAATAACTTGTTCTGTAAAGTGAAAAGGTGAGGAAAATAAAAAACTGTTTATCCATTTAACTTGCTATGAACCTTGCATGAATTTTCAAACTCATGAGGTGATGATTAATAGTGTACCTTTTAACCTGGAGAAACTCCATTCCTTGTTTGGATTTCCCAGCCACAGAGAAAGCCATAACCCGAACATGGCGTGATCCTAGGCGACTAAAAGGTAGCTGGGGACATCTTGAGGGACAGCCACTCAACCCAGATGCAGTCATTGTTACTAAAATCCTCTGGGAATATGACCTACCTGTTTATGCTTTGTGAGAAATTGAGAACACAACTTGATATTTCAATGTCCAAAGAAAAAAAAATAGACAAGAAAATCAAAATCTATGGACAAAGATTGCAGTATATAAAAAGACAATTATAAGCATATTACAGATACAAACCAATTGCTATCATAATATAATTAATCCACTAATTGTTAGATTCCTAAACTTAGTCTCTAAATTTATAATTTTCTGATTATATATATCACCATTTCCCCCCTTTTCTCGAGGGATTAGTAGACCCAACTTAACTGTCATAAACTAAAAAACTTAGTTCGAGTTGTTCAGTATAAACACCTTTAATCATCTTATTATCCACATTGAAACTTCAGCACTACCAAGGTAACAATTCCACACATCTATTACTACTACCATGCATCAACTTCAGCACATCTAGTATTTAACCACAAAAAGACAAGATAATATACACCTATTACTACCACCATACACCAACTAGGGCAGACCACCCTAGTGTCATACTAAGTTGCAACCAGAGGTTTTGATTCCAAAATCTCCCCAATCGCAACTCCGGCCACATTTAATCATTTACCATCAGTTTTCCGCAATTTCAAGCTCAATTTAAAACCTTCATGCCACTACAACTGGAGTTCATTATAACAAAAAGAACAATCATAAAAATAGGTGCAGCCACCTCAGGGACTGTAAGGAGAGACAGAAAAAATTGAACTTTAATACCGGCGCAATTGGGCACAGACTAGAACGTTGTAAGAACCGTTCAAAAAAAGAAATAAGCATCATCAAATAGTATTCCAGAACAGAGGGATTAAGTTAATGAGAAAACAACAAAAAACTATTGCATATTACATACAATTGAATCGAAAGAAGAAGTTGATACGCTCGTTACCACTGAAAGGTGTAAGAAAATGAAAGGGGCAACGGATAGCAATGGGAACGAGAAGAGAGAGGGGAGAATTAGGAGAAGACCAAAACCCTGTTCCACACAATTTTATGAAAATCAATAACAGTAACAACAACTGTGAAAAAGAAACTCTTAACTTCACCACCAATAATATTATTATTTTCTTTTAAAAAATTATTTATTTTATTATTAAAAAAATTGTAAAATAAAAATTAAAAAAAAAAGTGTCAAAAGAAACATTATTAAAAGAATAATGACAATAACAACACACTAACTTCATTTTTCATTACACTCTTACTGCAATTTTAAACAGTAAAAATAAATAAAAATTAAGAAACCAAAATCAAAACTCACTCCTTACTAAAAACGTTTAAGTAATTTTTAAAATTACTTGTGTTTATATTTTTATTTATTACATTATCTTTGCATCGTCATCATGTAACTTATGGCTTTCTATAAGAATCTATTTAATTTAAACAATTTATTAATTATTTGAGTAATGCATGCATATAATTATATGTTTGTATAAAAAAACATTGATGCAGTGTATATTTAAAACTGTATACTATTACTAATTACGTAATGACGTGTAAATGAAATCTAGACTATTTTTACTATTAAATTATACAAATATTTTATTAAAAATTAAAAATAATTCTAAAAATAAATAAATTTTTAATTTTGTTGTATGTAATTTTGTTATTGTGTAGTTGATTTTTTATTAGGAAGAATTATTTGAATTTTAAAAAAAGTAGTTATTTAAAGAGTAAAATTGAAATTGGATTCTTTGTGTTATTTTCAAATTCAATTTTTTCTAAATTTTTTAAAATTCAATTTTTTTAATTTAAAATAAATAATTATTGAACTTATTATATTTTAATATTATGAAGGATAAAATTTTAAAAAAAAAACCCTTTATATATATTTGTCATAGATTATGCATCTTAATGTTTAAAAAGTAAGAATAAATAAAAATGAAAATGAATTTCAATAAAACCAATTTAAATTATATAATTTTTTTTACTTAAACCAATTGAATGAATTATCATTTAAGAAAATCGAAATAATTGAATAAAATGGTTTTCTCTTCCAAATCAATACGATAGTTACTTGGGCTAATCTTTTTCATAACTCACAACTATGGTTGGATCTATAAGTTAAAAGTCTCATTTTTTTCTACTATTTTCTCTCTTTTCTTTCTTTATTTTTCATGAAGTAATCATTTTTAGTCTTAAATTCTAACTTTAACTCTTATCTCTTTTAGAACTTTTAGATGATAAAAGATGAGGACACGATAATTTAATTTAATTTTAAACAAAATAAAAATATTTTTGTTTTAATTTTATATCTTCCAATTTATGTTATATAGGATATTTCATAATTTTTTCGATTTGGTGGTTGAAAATTGAGAATTTGAATTCTCTCAACTAATTGCTATATATATTGTTAAAAATGTCCTAATCTCTACCTGATAAGCCCAACAAACATTTGTTAGGATAGACTCGAAAATGGCTCTGATACCATGTTAAGAAATGGACTTTAAGCCTAACTCAACCTCATAAAATTGACTGGTTTGCATCCACTTATATACAATTAAATGTCCTAATCTCTAGTCGATGTGAGATTTCCTACCGTTTGATTTTAAATGAATACTTATGTTTTGGGTAGCCATATTAAGTTGAAATATATAAAATTTGGATTGAAAAACATATTAGAATTGAAGTTTAAGACTTGTTACTACGTAGTTAGAAATAATTATTTAAATGGAATATGATTGGATTAAATTATCTTTTATCTGGAATTGTTGATTTTTCACTTGAATTTAGGTTGTATTACGTCGTTTGAATAACACTAGTCATTACATGAAATTTATACTTTATATGTATTAATCTATATTTATTAGAATTATGTGAATGCGTTAGTTTGGATTTGAAATTAATTTTAGTAAATTTTGTAAAACGGTTGGTTTGTATAATTTGTTTAGGGATAAAATCTCAATCATAAAGTTAAGATATGTTTCAAACTAAATTCCTCCAACTAATAACCATTTTCTCAATGAATTTAGATGAATAAGTCAAATTAAATTAAATTCATTTAGCTAAAATAAACTAGTGAGTTAAGAATTATTTTAAGTGTAAATCACTAGAGTAATGATTTTTGTTATGATTTTATACGTCTGGAAGCAGTTACATTTGTTATAATTATTATAAATGGTTCCAAATGTTATATTTTTATTTATATATGATATTATTGGTTGGAATTAGATTGGTTGAGTCGCATATCCATGGATTCATATCCATGGATAGTGTGTTGATCTTGATTGTATTTGTGATTATTAAGTAATAAAATTTTCAATATAACAAAAAATCTATTTACTTCACCAATTATCTAAATTATATAATTTAAGACATCATATGTTGAAAAGTTGAGGGAAAATTATTACACACATAAAATATTTGTAGATATACAATTTATCAATTGTAATGAACCGACATTGATCTTTGATTTTTTTTTATCTATTTAGAGATCAAAGTGATTGATTGAATAAGGTGTTAGTTTTCTAATATATCAAACTATAATATGATTATTTTAGAAGACTTTTTAAAAAAAAAAATTGTTTGTCTTATGTCAAATTGTGTTCAGATTCATTATAAATTTATATTGTGTAAAAATGATTCAAATATTTGTTATTTATCTTGTATCTGATTAGAATATCTTGTCGATTCAAATACAATCGCAAATCGAAATATTCTTGTTAGGTTAAGTGAGCAGAAGAGAGAGAAAGGACTTATATTTCATTATGTATTTCAAAAGTGTATATTACATAAGACGTAAGGGTATATATAGGGATACCCATGCAGTTACATAAAGGTCAT
>Ga0123342_1004865_pt1 | contig 20092 bp, 15 predicted proteins | sample Turbeawhitnodule_FD_89960 | JGI IMG/M metagenome (GOLD analysis project Ga0123342, IMG submission 89960) | Root nodule microbial communities of legume samples collected from Mexico - Turtle bean Mexico white nodule | ecosystem: Host-associated > Plants > Roots > Nodule | place: Mexico: Nepantla... | reverse complement strand
TGAAAAAAACAGACTTCCAGATTCTGATATCTGGGACCAGCTGAGCTCGAACAAAAACCAGAAACTATTAATGTCTGTGCACAACAATGAATGTAACCTCCTCTTTTGCAGCTCAAAGCAAAGTTTCACACAACAATGAACTTCCTCTACCTCACCATACAATATTTTTCAAAATAAAGAAGACAAGGGCATGATGGAATTTTAAAAAGTTCGTCGGGTGCCAGTCACAATTGATCGGGTGCGGGAAGCAATTGCCACAACTTGGAGTTCAAGTTGGACCAACTTCATAATGGGCTTGTTTTGGGACAAATCCAGTTCGTATTGGGCTTGGCCCAAAATAATGATTTGAACTTCGTGTTGCACACGGGTAATTAACATTTTAATTCCAGAACGACCTGTGAGATGTGAGATGGCAGAAGCTGTCCTGAACAAGTGAAAGGAGAAGGTGGAAACGCAAAACGACCTGAGGAAGACACGAACACATCTCTGTGGGTGCGTTAGTAGAATGCAACATCAACACCCAAAAACGGTCAGAAACTTGCAAGAGTGAGCCACGGAATTGTTACCCAGGTGCGTTCTGCATAAATAGTACCTACAAACAAACAAATCCACTGTTGTTCCCAAGAATTAGAAACATTATAACATTGATGAATAACATTGACTCCAAAATTTTCACGATGGTCTATGTTTAATTGTTTTTCTAGTACTAATGATGAAAATTTGACCTTGTATTCTGACTGCAACTTTAATTTGAAGGAAACTGTTCACTTTAATCATTGATGGATAACCTTGTGTTTTCTTTTAACTATACTGGACAATACGCTAGCATAAAAATTGCAGTAAAAAAAATCCAAGTTGTTGAATCAGTTTGAAACATGAGTGATATCCTCTAGCATTTATACATCATGGAAGAAAATTTGTATTGTAACTTCAAATTTCCTCTCTCTATCTCTCTTTTAAATCCTGGCGAGGCCTTACTTAATATTTGAGTGGCATAACTAGAACAAATACTAATGGTTAAAATTAAGGATGATTTATTGTTAATATTGCATTCACGAAGTAGCAAATTTAGAGTTAAGCATGAAGAAGATAAGCACAGCGTATAAGTAGAACTGTGTCATACGATAGTCTTATTTCACTAAACGAGTCTGGTTACATGGATCATACAACTCTATTGAGTTCAGTCAATGACCAAATTTTCAAGGATATTATTATCCATGATGATGTAACCCTTTTCAATATTTTCCTATTTGCATATTGGTCCTTCTATTTTTACCGTATTAGAAACGATGCAATTTACTATCCCAACCCAACTGATGTTTCCAGTGGTCATTTTTGCAAAATGTCTTGATCACCTTAACTAATTTTTGGTCATCTTTTTCTAGCCTGCTGCCACACTAATGTCTCCTCATATTGAATTATTCATTAGTCTCATCCACAAATAGCATGCATTTAGGGGTGATCTTTTATATGTCCTTCGTAGTACATTCAAAACTAGATTACACAAGGACTTAAGGCCGCCCTTGTTGTAAAATCATTATTTTAGAATAGTTCTTACGAATTTAGAAGATCAGATGTAAATCCATTGTAGTTTGCTGATGCAGAAAAAGGATTAAAAAACTCTACAAGACAAATAATAGAAGAACATAAAATTGCAAATTCATTGGATCGGAAGGGATATTTGTGAAGGGTTAGGGGAAGAATTTTGTTGTGAAGTAGAGAGCCAAATCACCTAAGTCAAAATCCTGATTAAGTTCCATGGAAGAAGAGCATCAATATTCTGAAAGTAGTGAAGAACTACAGACCCAGAAACGGGATGGAGAAGATCAACAGTTGCAGCATCAATACCAACTACCTGGAGCTGAAGAGAAACTAGTATTGCAATTTATGGATTCAGTGCATAACTACCTATCTCTCTTTGATACAGTGTCCTCCACACTTCGACAGGTAAAAGCGAAACCCATTCAATACAAGAAATTGGTAGCATCTTTTGATATGTATAATTTTCTGACCTGTCATTCTGATAGAGAAAATGTTACTAATAGAAGGTCAGGTATAATACTGGTTGGATTACTTTGTTCAACTATTTTATGATCAAATGGAGAGGTTGTGAAGTTTTGATTCAGCTAGTAACTCTAGTTGAGCACGTAATTTGGCAACTAAATGTTTTCTTAGATATAGTAAGTGTTCTTTCCTTTTGGTAACCATTTACAATATATTAGCAGGGGTGGTTTGACTTAGCAAGTGCTCGACATTCCATGGGTGCTGCTCGCATTAATAGTTCTTTATTGGACCTGAAATTCCATTCAGCTGCTTCAACATTGAAGATAACCAACTATGATGGTAAAAGAATTTGTACTAAAGGAAATGGTTGCGACTGCTTGATTCTAGTTGTGTCATTTTCTCTCCCTAGTGTGCTAGCATGCTTTCACTTTCATTTTTATGTAGCCTATCTGTAACATGTTCTTTTTATCAATTTTGATGGAACCTCTGTTTTAATATATAAACACGTTTGTCTCAACAGGTACACAACCATGCTTCATGTTGCGTAAATGGGTATCCTCTGAAGAAAAGAGTGCTCATGAGTTAGAAGATGAGAATTTGCAGCCACAAGATAGTAGTAGTGTGAAATCTTCCGGTATGTTTTCCCTCTCACTATGCATCAAATAATGGTTCTTGTAGTTCATTTGTTATTTGATTCTGCTGCTTAGTGCTTTAGTAGCTGTTAGCGTTTCTCATTTTGTTACATGTTTGGTTTTACGAACTGCTGAGGTGATCATGGCTAAGAATTTATCAGGACTTGCAGATAACGATGACGTAAGTATTATACAAAAATTAAACTTCCTCTCATTAACATATATTAAGCATTACAAGTAGAATTGAATTTGATCTCTAATTAGTTGCTATCATGAAATATGGTGAATAAATCAAAGAATTTTCTTAGCAAAAGTTCCTGAACTGTCAATTGAGCTACTGTACAAACCTTGTTAGTGTTTTTTTATAGATTAAAAAGGAGCGATCCAAGTCCTTATCAGTTTTTGGAGTTTTAATTTCCCCAAAGCTTCGAGCCTCCCAGCTGTCATTTGAGAGAGGTGAATAACAGGACTAAAGATCTTCATTCCCCTCGCTTTCTTTGCAAATGTGATTTTAGTAGTCTGTCTATATATTATACTTGTCATCCAGGATATATCACATTCTGTAAATTGAAATTCTTTGCAGCATTAGAGACACTCATAGAAATAGCTAATATGCAATCGTCATTGCGATATTCTTTTCACCAACTTCAGAAGGTGGAAGATACCAAAGAATGAAAAGTACCATACCAGCTCCTTCTGGTACAGTTATAACCTTATTTGCTCTTTGTTTCTCTTTTACTCCTTCTGGTATTGGTTTTTTTTTTTCCTTTCAAATGCATATCAAAACTATAGCGTTTTATTTGTATAGACAAGTCAGGTATTATTATTATTTTAGTAATGTAAATCATGAACGAAGATGAAAACAAATATGTGGAATATATTTTTGCCCTCCACTTAAGGGTGGGGGAGGAGAGAGAGAACATGAGAAATCTGTTTAGAATGGGTTATTGATTTAGTAAGAATTTCGCGGAACTCATGAAGATGCTTTTTTTTTCCTACTTTGTGATTAATTTCTTACACAGGCTGCTGCTGGAATGCATCTGATGTGGAAAAGCTGATTTCAGTTTTGGGAATCCAGCATTCGCTGATTTTGGTGTTCAATTTATTGATGTATCAGAAGACAGTGAACACTTCCCTTAAATATTTTAATATCGGTTAATGATTGGTTACAATTACATGAACATACAAAGATGGGAGGGAAACTGGGGATGGGTTTTTACCCAACGCCTACAAACAGTTTTGGACAGAACCCTTCTCTGCCATGCCTAAGGCCCAAGGTCAATACAATGGGATTGGGCTTCGCTTTGGTTGAATGAATAATTAATTTACTAATGGAAAATATTATCATTCTATAGAACCCTTATGGAGTGTTTATGAGAATCTGTTTAATTTATTTTAAATGATTTTAAAGATAATTTATATAAAATTCAACAACTTTACCCTTTGAATAGTTAATGAGGTGCCATCTTGTGAAGATCAACTCATTCTTAAAAATATTTTTGCCTTCTGTATTCTATTTCATTTTTATGTTATTTTCTTTCCTTGACTCAATATATCACGAGGCATCTTTAGCTTTTTATAATGAGGGAAATTGTAAAGTAGGAAAGTATAGATATGTTTGCATGTTGATTTAAATTAAAGTTTTGCAAGATTAAATAACTTCCATTTTTCAATTTTTTTTATTTATTTTGTGATCCTCGTTTACATCTCTAACACAGTTGGTTCGTTGTTAAATTTTTTAAGTAGCTGTTCTTTGAGTTTGATTCTTCATCATGTGAACGGAGAAATTTTGATATGAGAAACAAAATCTACTTTTATAAATTATATATTTACAAATAAATTAGTTTTTGACTGAAAGTAGGAGATATTTTAGGGATGGAAAAGTGGATTGGGTACTATCCATCCAACTTGTAAAAAATGAAAGGTTAAATGGTTAAATGTACTAGTTCATCGTGTAATCTGTTTTGTCTAGTTCGTAATAAAGTTCCTTAAGTTGAAATTCACATACTGTAATGATTGTGAGGAATAGCTTTGTTTTACTCCAAAATATAAATTCACATTTTTTACTATTGTGATCGTGGAATTAAAACGATTATACAAGTGAGAAAATAACATTTACAATTTGATGATGGGAGGTCATGTTTCAATTATTAAGGAGCATTGTTGTATCTCCTTTTTTTTTTTTGTTAAGAAACATTTCACAATTTTTCTTATTAAAAGGATAAAATTGAATACAAGATTAAATATAATGGAAAAACAGATTATGCATCCATGATATAAAATAGTTTTATATCGTTATTCAGTTATAGACTAGTTCGTGTTTTTAGTAGAAGGTGTATTAAATAATGTTTTTTTAATGTTTTCAATTCTTACGATGAAACTTTTGGATTATCAACATATTTAGTTAAAATTTAATAACGTGCATATAATTGTGTCAACCCACGTCTAACAACAAAACTAATCTTTGTAGCTTTAAAAAATTACCTAAAATACTCATATTTGACAAAGTAATGGTGTGTTTGGATTGATAAAGGGATTTGAGGGAGTGGATTTGGAGTGATTTGAAAGGAAAGTGAAGTTGTTTAGATTAAGGTATATTAGAGTAGATTTGTGAGGAAAATTTATTAGGAAAGTTTATTGAAGTTTGTAATTGATGTGATATTGTGAAATATTTTTAAATTTTTTAAAAATGTATAAAATATAAGTTTACAAATTTGATAAATAATAAATTTTAAAATAATTTAATATAAAATAATTTAGAAATATAGATTAGAATTAAAATAAATTAAAATAAAAAATAATATTAAATTTGATAAAAAATACGTATTAATAATTAAAATTATTCTTTATTTATTATTTATTTTATTATAATACGAAAATTAATATTAATAATTAATAAAAAAAATTATATATGTTATATATATATATTAAAATATAATTTACATATATAATCAGTATATAATTAATTAATTTTAAAAAAAATATAATGTAAAGTCATCTTTTTCTGCAAATCGCTTCGGAGGAGAGAAAGTTTTAAACAAAAAAATTTCATCATTTTTCATCTTTTTATTAATTTCTTTTCTTGTTTTTCTAGCTTTTATTGCACTCTTTCTTTGTCAATCCTCGCTTCGATACAAGCAGACCCTAAAAGAAACCAAATCAAGTGTGGATGAAAACTACCACATTCACAATTCTCCATTGCTCTAATGGAAAACCCCTCGAACTCAAGCCTTTCCGTCCATCTCTAATAAAGCAACTTCTTCCTGCACCCCCATGACTTCTTCATCCACCACCACAAATTTAAAATTCCAAAATTACCTTTTAGTAAAAAGTTAAAAATAAAAGGCAAAATGTTTTACGGTTGGTTAGTGAGTGAATGCAGTGTGTGGGTTGAAGGTGGTGGTGATGGCGATGGTCGTTGTTGTGGTGGTGGGTTGTGTTGACAACAGTTAGTGGTCATTGGCAGTGGTTCGTGGTGGTGTTGGTAGTGGCATTTTCAGGTGAGTTTTCAACGTCCTTACCCATGGTTGTTTTAAGAGGTATTCGTGGATTTTTTGTGTTATGGAATGGGTAGCTCGGCGTAAGCAACAAAAAAACTAATTCGTAAGTTTCAAAATTTTGTAATTATGTTATGGATTATGTAACATGAAACTAACTCTTAGATCTAGATTAACATTTTATGATCATCTTAGTGTACACCATCCCGTCATTTGTGACGTTCCGGACTAACTGCAACGCTAACTCTGTGCTCTCATATGATGCAGTGCCTTTATTGACCTGACTACAATTTATCATGCGCTAGAGGATAGTGACAATGCGCCTAAATGTACCATGCACCAAGTTCAAATAAATTAAAGTAGTCCAAAATTAAAATTAATATATTATTTAATTACATATAAAAATAAAAAATCTTACCGGATATGCATGCTTCTCCTGAGACGAGGGACCAAGCTGATGAGCATTTGGACTACGAAGGTGACGACGTGTAAAACACTTCGTCGATCTCCAAGATCACCTCTGCCAATGTATGGGTGCGACATCATCCTAAATCAACACATGTACTAAGGAACACATGCAGATGGACTAGAAGTAACTGTGAGACTTGTCACCAAGATGTCAGCAAACTGCAACCACCTTTGGTCAATGACATGTGCACCACCAAGACCCTCAACCGACACCGGTGGTTGTGGAATGGTCTACTCGTAGCCAAATTGGTTCAACACACGCTCGAGCATATGTCTCTACAATAAGTTGCCCAATCGTAGATGGCCCAAAATAAATAAATGGTTTCAAATGGCCTACTCAATCTATGGTCCTCATACGGAGTCCAAATGATGTCATCATGTGTTAGTCCATCCAACTACACCCGCACATCACTAACAACACAAATATGATGGGCAACGATGTATCGTGTTGCCCGCATGTGTATGCCATACGAGGAATTAATATCCTTCCTTCCCATGCTCGGAAAGTTGTAATAAATCCATGCATGAGTAATTCAATCATATTAATTATAAAATATTTAATACGACATTATGGAATGTAACATGTGATTGTTAATTCTTTGTATGGTTTCATGATAAGTGCCTAATTTCTGTAATATTTCATATTAAAATATAGACACTTATAAGTATTAATTGCTAATTTACATATAAAATAATCTCTAATTTATGAATTTATATCTTTTTACATTTTTTATGATCTTTAATTGAATAAGAGCATTTTATTCTCAAATTTAGAGTTAATTGCACGTTTCTAAGGAAAAATGGAAATTTAGACTAAAGAAAAATGATATATTCTAAAAGGAGAAAGCTAGAAGGCCCATAACACACAAAAGAGAAAAAAAAAGTCCAACTCAGCAGCGAGAATGTGTCAGTTTAATTGGGCTAATTTTATGTTTTTATGAACTAGCCCAAAGCACAATGCAGGAAGTCACCTAACCCTAGCAAATTAGGTTAAATAGGGGTTTATAGGCACAATCCTAGTGTGTCGGATTGAGAGGAAAACATCATTGAGTGAATTGTAACCAATTAGGAGAATGGATGGTGCTAGAAGTATATGTGGCTAATTCTACCCTTTGGGATTGAGAGTAATCTTTCAAACTCTTATGTATTGAGGTGATATTTAATTATGATATAATATTTTGTTCTTGATTGGTTATATGTATTGTTGTTTTGCTTTTAAATATTTGTGACATGTTTGAGGATCTTAAATCTGACTGGGAAGTATTTTTAGGGTTCTTACCTAAACAACAATACTTAACATATTTGAGTACTAGGAATAGACTTGAAATGTTAATTGTTATTAACATCTGAGCTTGATCCTAAGTTGTTCTTATAAATATGCGATGAATCGATATTTAAGGAACATTTTTAAGAATTTTATATGCGAGGAATCAATATAAATGACTTTTATGCGAACATTAATTTCAATCAAAGAACATAATGTTAACATGCTAATCAAAATACATAAGGGTGAGACAGATGAAACCCAATCCTATTTTTCCAATTGAAGCAATTACTCTTTGATTTGCTTTCTTGTTAATTCTTGTCATTATAACAATCTTCAAACCAACTTTTTATTGTTCTGTTTTACATTTAGCGAATATTGTACTTGAATAGTCAATTGTTCCTTGTGGGATCGATATCCGTCCTTAGGGAGAAATTATTACTTTTGCTAACGCGGTGCACTTGTCGTAGAAAGTCATCATTTCATACCTGAACCAGTGTCACATAACTGTCCAACTTCTTCATGTTGAAGTAACAAGCATCCCCCACCGACTCATATAGATTTGTCAGTACTACTTTTCCCCACGTGTATCCACTTCACATACGTAGATTGTTGGACAATAGTAAGTATGAAACAAATACATAGGTGACACTTTTATTTGAAAATATAGTGCATCCAACTAGATGTAACAAGTAAGCTTTGACAACACACTCTCAAGTCTCATGAGTACAACATTCTTCATATATATCTCTGAGCCAATTCAATCATACGTGGGCGCTCCGACACTGCCTCATCTCAACCTTCTCACGACCGTCCTCCACCTAGTAACTTAGTTAAAACTGTCGCAAATCCGTATGTAGGGAATTGCCCCCAAAATGGGGAGGTGTAAAAGAGATAACACATCATCAAGTGTGATGGTCATCTCACCTATGGGAAGGCGAAAGAAGTTTGTCTCCCCATGCCACCTCTCGACATAGGTTGAAATCAACTCTTTTGTCCCCCACCTCATAACTTATGTTGCACAAACTAAACAATTCATAATTATGTGCAATAAGCTTAATATTAGCATGAGGCATCCAAAATTTATGTAATTTTATACCGTGGGATACCAATTTAAGTTCTCCCCAATCCTAATACAAATATTTGTATATATAAAATTTAACCAAATCAGTTTAAACAACAATTAACCAAGACAATTTAATTGAAGGCTTTTTCGTTCTTACCTCACCCTCCCACAACATAGCAACAACATGGTCAACAAAATTTACCAGGAATGATAGGTCAGAAGATCCTTTAGGGAACCCTTCTGCATGCTCCACTTGCTCATCGTGAGCATTAGGGAATCCTTGTTGTTGTTCATCACGAACATCAACACCAATCATTTCCTCAGCATGATCCCAATCTCTTTTACAGACTGATGTCGTCAGTCTTGTGCAACCATGTCCTTGGTATCCAACGCCTCTTGTTTTAGCCATATTTGTCCACAACAACATGCCAATTTCAATTATTTACAAAAGCAAGTATAACATAAATATTTGTACAAATTTATACCGAAATACGTAAATCATAATTTAATTTTAAAATAAAGTAACTAGATTACATAATTTGGACCATTACACCGAATTCGGGCCTACAAACTGGATTACATAATCGGACACATTGAAATCAGAAAAAACATATATTCAGTTACGTAATCTAGAAGATATTTTCGGATACAAAAGTAGCTGCCAGATTAGGTAATCTGTTACATGTTTTTTCAAATTTCCATGTTGCGGATTATGTAATCCTGTTTCAAACCGCTCCCATTTTGTACTCGCGGTCTACGTAATATGGGAATTTTTAATGAAAAAAAAACAGCAATAACAAAATATGTACCAAACATTGCAACAAAACACTCCAAAAAATGCAAACATTAACCTCTATAACAAGAAAATCGCACGTGAGAGACAAAAACCTTTCAAAAATTGTGAAGAACCACCACAAATAATCTTGGAGGTGCGGCAGAATGAAGGAGACTAGCCTTGGAGGTCTGTCGGAATGAACCAAACTGTCAGAATGAAGAAGAACCTTGGAGGTACGCTTGAATGAAGACCGTGGAGGTGAAAGCGGTGTTAGAGAAAAGAGATGAGAGAGAGCGTAAAGGGTAAAGTTAAATGTTTAGGTTTTTATTTTTTTAAACCATTTACTAAAAGACTAACATTAAATTCTTAATTAGTATGAAGGTGTTTGAAGAAGTCATAGGGGTGCAGGAAGAAGTTGCCCCCTCAAACCTACTGACCACAAAACAATGCACCAATATGTGATCATAACCTTACACACATCTCATTCATCATATCAACCCAACCTCGTCTGAGGTTTTTATACTACTTCCACTACTTCCTAAGATATTACACCTTTCCCACTCACCCTTTTAGTTTCCTAAGCTCCAACTACTCTATTTGAGGGCAACAACCCTTTAATTTGGTTTTTTCAAGTTTATTAATTTATTATTTTTTTACCAAAATCCTAAATTTTCTCTTCATATGGTTGCCTTTTTCATGCAGAGAGACACTTTAGGCTGATTTAAATGGATCTGCCAACAAAATCACAAATTGATTTATTCATCCACTTTTTCTAAGACTTTAAAGTTATGTTTTTGGTCACCTTAGTCCATATATCTTAGTCCCTTTATTGCTTGATGACCACTTACATTTCAACCTATCATTCCACACCATCATTGACACACCTTCCCCTTATACCTTTAAGTTTAAAGGTCAGATAACAAACTTACCAGTTATTATATTAACTAAACCTACCTTAAACACTATAATCAAGAAACCACAAAGATTCATACCATTAGGTCTTCCTATATGCACAAAAAACAGACAAAAAATTTACCAAAAACACAAACCAAGACCACCAAGATCCACATACATCTTACCTTAAACTTTGCTCAAACTCTTGGTAAGTTTTTTCCAAAACATAAAGAACCATTATACCTTAAAAGAACTTAAAAACATCTAAAAACACCTTTTTAGAAGCACAGTTCAATTTGATCATCTTTTACATTCGTAACTTGTTTTGGACTCTCTTTGACATTTTTGTGAGCCTTTAAGTAGGTTCCCATTAGAACTCGACTTACCATCAACCAAAAAAAATGTTTCTCAAAATGCCCAACAAGTGATTGCAAACGTTTATACTTCCAACACAACTTTTAAAGGATTTAAAACTCTCAACTATCCAATTCGAGTCCACTATTATTATCAACCAATAAAACAATATTCAAGTTTATCCAAATGTTCAAGACAACTGATGAAAGACCCAACAAATCTATCTATAACAATATATACAAATGAAGGTACCATAAATGGAAAGTTTTTACACATCGCAGCCAAAATTTTTGTTAAAAAAAGATTAAAAATAACAAATTAAAAAATATATAATTTTCCAAATCATGTATTTAAACCTAAATATTTTTTTTTCTCACAAACCCTGTATCTCTATTTGTTACAACCTTTACTCAACCATTCAATGGTTTTCCAAATCCATGCTACAAACTCTATGCATCACCTTCTCGATTTTGGTAAGGTTAAATGTTATATTGATAGTAAGATCTTTGTCCATGCGCACCAAATCAATGAAATCTTTTGCCTAATATTCCAATGTTTGAAATTTTAAATTGTAAATGGAGATCTTCTATTGCATCAAATGTTCCTTAAAGTTAAAAATACGATTTATGGTATTTTTTGTTTGTTTTGATCGCTTTATGGGTTGGAGTTGATTTTGTTTGGAAAATTACGCCACTAATATTTGGAGTTTGATTAAAGTTTATCTTATTTCAACAAAATATTTAATATTTAATATTGAGCATAATATGGTTTACAATCTTCCTTTCTAAAGCATAATAGTCATTAGGCATTGTTTACTAATCAATTATTTCTTTAATGTTTTAGTATATTTATGGGTTCACTCATTTGATTTTACATGAAAATTTGGTACTAAACCATCATAGATTTTACATGTCGTTCTTGCAAAAGTAAATTCACTCCGTAGAGTAAGTCACTCTTGAAAAAGAAAACTGGAATCTCATCAACAAGGTTATCTAATTGTAGTTCGTGGTAGAATTTTTCACTAAACTAAAGTTCCCATTTTCAATGGAGTTGATCATACAAGACAAAAAGGTAATATTTCATTATTTGTTTACCTCATACAATGACTATTGTACTTATTTTGAATACTTTAAGGCCTTTATAATTTATTGATTTCTTTACTAAAAAATATTCATTCAGGGACACAATCCATGTTTCAATCAGAATCAAAAGAACCTTAATTTACAAATTTCAAAGTAAACATTTGAAGATATTTAATATGTATTCTATCCAATCTTCCAATGTTCCTTCAAATGGTGGGTGTTATACAACAACCTAACATCCTTACAAAATTAACTTTTAGTTTGGAACAAAGGTAGTTTCACAAGATCATATATTGGTTCAAAAATCAAATCCACAATACATACATCTTTCTATAATCATTGCTCTTGACTTTGTCACATACTAAGCTGAACTATTATGATTGAATATCATCTCAAATTAATTACATTTTTTAAGTGTAATGAAGGCATTATTTTATGCGTATGGGTGTACTCACGAGTGTTGGAAGTGAAAAAAAGTCGCCGAAAGCACAAAGTTGAATGCTATCTCCATAAAAGCTAATAGGTAACATAAATGTTGTTTTTACAAATAATATTGTATTTTCAAATTGTCTAACCAATGTTACTTTTCATAATAGTTTTCAAATTGAATGCACTTTTATGGGAACTATGTTGATGAATTCAATGCATTCCTCGCATACGAAGAAGTTCAAAATATTGTTATTACTGTATAGTTTGTCAAGGTCAATGTTATGTTTTTCAAGGTGTGTAATTCTAGTAACAACTATATTCGTTAATGCGTAAAAGTTTCATTATTTTGAATGATATTGTTTTTTTTTTTAATTTAGACAATGTGTTTCTCCAAAACTATATTGATTATACAAAGATTGTTTACAATGTGAATTGCGAAGAGACAACCCAACTAAAAAAAGGTAACTTTATAATTCAACATTTAGTTTCTTAGGATAATAAGTTTGTAAAAATAGGAGGTCTAATATAATCAAATGTTTTCGTAATTGATGGAATACTTGTCTTAATTAATGTGGGAAAATCAGGTTTATGGTTACTCATATTTTTCGTGAAGGGAATGCGTGTGTTGATAAGTTGGCTAATTTATGATTTATTCATAGAGAATCATTTCATTGGTATAATAGACTTTTATCTAGTTTATTCTTATAATTCTTTATGAGTAGGTATAGTCTACCTATGTATCGTTTTTGTTAACATATGAGTTTTGATATAGTCCCCTCATATTTTTGTATTTTTTTAATAATATTTTTTTCATGTGATGACAGATGATTGTTTTTACTTGAGGTGTCAGTCTAGCTAAGATGTTAAGTTGCATAATGATGCCTAATATGAAAGATTTTTTTTTAAAATATATATATATATATATATATATATATATATATATAATCAAATGTTTATATTGTACTAAGTCAGTTGTTTGAATATTTTAAACTGAACATTGAATATGAGTTTTTTCAAATGACCAAATTGTAGTATAAAAATAATCAAAATTTCATTTATGAGCAATTTTTTAGATTTAAATTTTTTTATATTAATGACAAATATCATTCAAAATTCAATGATGGTGACATGAAGATAATATATGTAGTCATTGTTTTATACTTTTTTTTATTCATTGTTATTTTAAAGGTAACTACTCATTGAATTTTGTATAGGTTGTATTTGTGCAAATGATAATGAATTTAGACGGAAAATTTGCATATGGATTACCATAAACATGTGGTTGACTTTGGAAATTTCTGTAGAATAATTGTACCACATGATAGATAGAAATATAATTATTAACAATATATTATTGTAATGAATTTATAAATATTCATAATATAGCATGTCACATTGTAAATACAATCACTATTTGAATTAAATTTGATGAATTATGTTTAATTATTTAATTTGTTTGAATTCTTTTTCACAATCCTAACATCAAAGTAGATTATAAATTTCATACTCGAGTTAATAAATATTCCTAAATTTGTAATCTTCACATAGACACAAAAATGTCTAATGTAAGATTTTAGAGTTTATCTTCCTATTTAATAATTTATCTTAATATTGTTTGATGCAGCTAGGAGAAAATATGAACAAGTCCTAAAAAAAAGAAAAAATTATATTATCTTTTTGAATAAAATATCTTTATATTTTCTTTTTGAATAAAAATATTATTGATGTGATCCATGATCACTATATCACATATGACCTAGACATATTATCTATTCATGGAGGTTGATAGTTAAAACAATTTATATTGTTATATATTATTCGTTATTATTTTAAATTGTTCAATTTTTATCAAATTAAATTTATATAATAAATATATTATATTTTAACATAAATCTCAAAGGGTGAGCGGCTAAAAAAAAAATACTAGTTTACAATATTTAAAATCCCATGACACCCACATTTACACTGTTGAATATACAACTTCCGTCCCCGTGTACCCAATATGCTGGTTCCACTGTATTACACCACGAATACCCCATGCTTCCACTACCCTACACCACTTTGCAAGCTTAATGAACATTTTGGTACATCACACTTTATAACTACATTGCAATTAATAACCATTATTTAGTGTATACATATTTCATAAAAAATAATATTAAACTAATTAGGACATTCACAAAATGTGTTTCACCATATTTTATTTAAAATTTATATTCTTATACTTTGTACTATAAGAAGTTAAATAGAAAATTATGGATTTGATTAAAATCAAGTAAAAAATAAGTTGAGAATTAATTTAATCTAAACATAATGTTTTCAATAAAAAATATTCGTAAAAGAAATATCGAAACATTAATAATCATAATTCAAAATAAGTAACACGAATGTTACTAAAAAATAATATTTTTTATTTGCAGTTTATTTTTATTTATAATAAATCGCTAGAAATTGCATTTATAATGATTTTTAACTATTAGAATTTGCAATTTTAACTGTGACAAATATTATGTTTTTTTAGTGTATAAAAAATTAAAGGAAAATAATTACATTAAAAGAAATTGAAAAAAAACTCCTTTAAAATTTAAAGATTTAGTTATAGAAAATCACATAATTAGATAGGAAATTTGTAATATATACAGGATTAATATGACTTCATATCAAAATTATTGGTTCATACAATATTAAACTTTTTTAATTTTCAAAATTTGTGTGAATGTTCTACCAAAACACTTAAATAAATTTTAAAAATTTCTAAATCTCTAAATTTTATAATATTTAAATATTATTTTTCTAAAATTAAAAAGAAATTACTGACACTATAGCATGATGACCTAAACCTATAAGCCAAGAAACACGCGTCCTACGGGAAAATGAAAAACAAAAATTTACTTTCCCTCGCGCGCCCACTCAAAACTCAAATGACGATGAGTTGCCACGCTGGCGATCCGGGACAACGCCCTTCACCCAATCACAACCACTGCTCACACTCTATATAAGCTAAAAACCATAACCAAAGTTCTCATAATTCAAAAAACAATACCTCTGCTTCTTGCATAGTGCAACAACATAATTCAACGATTTCAACTTCAATCCTGAAATCAACCACGATGAGTTCTACTGAGGTTGCAACCACAACGAAGAAGGGTGGAAGGGGCAAGCCCAAGACCACAAAGTCCGTTTCCCGTTCCTCCAAAGCTGGTCTACAGTTCCCCGTTGGCCGCATCGCTCGCTACCTCAAAGCTGGTCGCTATGCTCAGCGTGTTGGCTCCGGTTCCCCGGTTTACCTCTCTGCTGTTCTGGAATACCTTGCCGCTGAGGTTAGTTCAATTATTCATTTAACAGTGGTTAATTTTTAGTAAATTTTTTGTTGTGTAATTTGTTCTGATTGTTTTGAGGGTTTAGGTTTTGGAGCTTGCTGGGATTGCTGCCAGGGACAACAAGAAGTCAAGAATTATTCCAAGGCACATTCAACTTGCGGTTAGGAATGACGAGGAGCTCAGCAAGCTTATGGGGTCGGTGACCATTGCCAGCGGTGGGGTTCTGCCCAAAATTCATCAAAATTTGCTGCCCAAGAAAACTGGCAAGGGGAAAGGAGAGATTGGATCTGCTAGTCAGGAGTTTTAGATATTAGTTTTAGGATTTAATCTTTAAATTTAAGATTTGTTACCGTTCTTATGTAGTTTTGATATATTGAAATTAGGATCTAGATTTGATGATGTATAGTCCTTCAGTTTGTGAGAAATAATTACTTGTTTTTCTCATTATATGGTTTCTATCTTTTCTTTCTAATGATGTCTCTTTTAAAATTTAGCCCTTTAACCAATGGAATTGAATAAAACCGGAATGTGTTGCATAAATAATGTTTTGATTAAAATTTCATTAAAATAGATAATCAAAAATTCATTTTTAAAGTATGAGTTAATTGTATAGAAATGAAGTAAAGTTTCTGTTTATATATAGACCTTTAAAGGGCCCTTAATATATATTCTATATTATTCAACATTGTTGCTCACATCTTATGAAAAACCGGCTTCTTCATCCCTTTTCTCTGCACTCAATCCAACTTTGTTATCTTCAACACCATAAATCTTTCTCTTCTGCTTCGCTTTTGGCAAAGCAAGCTAAATGGAACTCCAAAACCAACGTCATAATCACACATCCAACCCTTGTTGTGATGGAGTCATGTTCCTCCATGTTTCAACTCAGGCAGATTCAAGCACGAATGACACTCACCGGTCTAATCACCCACACCTTTCCCCTCAGCAGAATCCTAGCTTTCTGCGCGCTCGCCGATGCTGGCGATATCTGCTATGCCCACCGTCTTTTTTGCCGTATTCCTCAACCCAACACCTTCATGTGGAACACCATAATCCGAGGTTATAACAAGGCTCGAATTCCCGTCATGGCCTTTTCCTTCTTCCTCGACATGCTTCGACGCCGGGTTCCATTCGACCCAAGAACCTTCGTTTTCTCTCTCAAAGCCTGCGAACACTTTTCGATGGCTCCACAGGGGGAGTCCGTGCATTCCCTTGCTCGGAAAACTGGGTTTGATTCCGAGTTGCTCGTGCGGAATGGGTTGGTGCATTTTTACGCTGTTCGTGGTTGGTTGAACCACGCCCGCGGGGTGTTTGACGAAATGCCTGTTAAGGATGTTGTTACTTGGACCACGATGATTGATGGGTATGCGGCGTTCAACTGTTCTGATGTGGCTACGGAGCTATTTGGTTTGATGTTGGAGGGTGATGTTGAGCCTAATGAGGTGACGCTGATTGCGGTGCTTTCAGCTTGCTCTCATAAGGGTGACCTTGGTATGGGGAAAAGGATTCATGATATTATGGAGAAGAAGAATGTGAGGTGGGGTTTGAGTTTACACAATGCCTTGTTGGATATGTATGTGAAATGTGGTTGTTTGGTGGCTGCTAGGGAGGTTTTTGACGGAATGGAAAGTAGGGATGTTTTCTCTTGGACAAACATGGTCAATGGGTATGCTAAATGTGGTGACTTGGAGTCTGCAAGGAGTTTTTTCGAACAAACTCCTCAGAAAAACGTGGTATGCTGGAGTGCGATGATTGCAGGATATTCTCAGAATGACAAACCTAAGGATTCATTAAAATTGTTTCATGAAATGCTTGAGGAAGGTTTTGTTCCGGTGGAGCACACCTTAGTGAGTGTGCTCTCTGCTTGTGGCCAACTAAGTTGCTTTAGTTTGGGTCATTGGATACATCAGTATTTTGTTGACCGAATAAGAATACCGCTGAGTGTTACTTTGACAAATGCAATTATAGATATGTATGCCAAATGTGGAAGCATAGATGCGGCAGCGGAAGTCTTCAGTGCAATGTCGGAGAGAAACTTGGTTTCTTGGAATTCTATGATTGCAGGTTATGCTGCCAATGGTCGAGCAAAACAAGCTGTTGAAGTTTTTGATAAGATGAGATGTATGGGATTTAAACCGGATGATATTACATTTGTGAGTTTGTTGACAGCTTGCAGTCATGGTGGCTTAGTTTCTCATGGTAAGGAATACTTTGACACCATGGAAAGAAAATATGGGATAAAACCCAAAAAGGAACATTATGCTTGCATGATTGATCTTCTAGGTAGAACTGGCCTCGTAGAAGAAGCTTACAAGTTAATAAAAAACATGCCAATGCAACCTTGTGAGGCTTCTTGGGGTGCCCTTTTAAGTGCTTGTAGAAAGCACGACAATGTTGAGCTGGCCACTTTGTCTGCTTCTAATCTTCTAAGCTCGGATCCAGAAGATAGTGGTGTTTATGTGCTTCTGGCAAATATTTGGGCTAATGAGAGAAAATGGGGTGATGTGAGGAGGGTGCGAAGTTTGATGAGAGACAAGGGTGTGAAGAAGATTCCTGGTCATAGCTTAATAGAGATAGATGGTGAATTCAAAGAGTTTTTGGTGGCAGATGAATCACACCCTCAATCTGAGGAGATCTATCGAGTACTGGATGAAATACTTTTGTTATCAAAATTGGAAGACTCGGACTGTGATTGCGAGTTATAAGCTTCAGTCGGGACAAATATTTCTCTCCATGAAATTCCATTAAAACCCGAAACTGAAAACCTTATCTTGGGAGTAATATACAAGATTGGTAAAGAATTTGATAATAAAGTGGACGGTGAATGTGGAGTTTCCAGCTCTGTCCGATAATTGCTCGAACTTCAAAGGAAATGTACTTGTATTGCAATCCTTATGGTGGCTATTTAAGGCAGATAATGTTATGTATATATTCCTGTCCACATCTCTAGGAACCTTCGACATGCTATTAGGCTTAAACTACCTTTACAATACAAGGGTAAAGCTGTTAGCTTCTTATACACGCCTAAATTTAAGCTACATCAGAGCAATTCACGAGTTCAGTTCATTAAGGACAATGGGTTTCATTTTCACTCTGATAGACTGCTCTTGTCAACTTGTATGCAAATTGTGGTGCTGTGCGATGGATTTTAGCTAAGGAAATCTATGATCACCTTCCATCCAAATAATTGGTTGTCTCAACTTGATACTTTCGGGGTATGCAAAACTCGGAACGGTTAAAGATTCTTGATTCATATGTGATCCTATGGTTAAAAATGACTTGTTATGTTGGAGTGTTATGATATCTGGTTACACTGAAAATGACCAGCCTTAATAGGCTCTTCAGTTTGTTCAAAGAAATGCAACGACAGACAGAGAATAGTGTCTGATCAGATCATGATGTTCAGTGTCATTTTTGCGTGTGCTGGTGTTGGTGCACTTGTTCAAGTGTCAATGTTAAATGTTACAAAATAGTTTTTTTTCCTGTTAAATTTAAACCCTTGTTGATATTAATTAGTCTTTTAGTTATATTTTTTTGGAGCTACTTGACCCACAATGCTCGGATTGAACATTATCCTCCTCTTAAAGAACAATTCTCCAATAGACAGGAGTTATGACTATTTGCAACTTAGCCGGATATATATACCTTTCGTTAGTACCTCCATGGCTAGTGTTGAAGGCTTTGTTTTTTTTTTTTTTTCTTTTTTCTTTTCTTTTATTTACAATTCTGAGGAAGTAAGTTATCATATTAAGTTAAAAATCCCAATAATATGCACACAAACACTCTACCTTGTACTACCAAAACATCACCCTCTCTCTCTTAGTGTCATATTTCTTTCAAAATGGTTTCCGTCATAAGACACCAAAATTTCATTCTGATTAACTCTATAGATATCTTTTGGTGAACTAATTTATGCTTATATATGGATAATATAAAAAGACTTAGAAAGACTAAAACCTAGTTCAAGACCGAGATAAACCCATGATGAGAGAAAGGCTTAAAAAGGCCTTGGAGACATTGCAATACAAGTGACTCATTTTTTTGAGGCCTGTTGAAGGCCCAATACTTTGAAGAAATTAATATATTTGGAGTACTAAAATAAAATTATTATTATTTTGTTTATCATGGATAATTTTTTTATTATTATAGAGATTCTATTTTTTTTATTTACTTGTAAACATAAGATCTATAGTTAAATTTGTATTTATATCTTTTTAAAATTCAAAAATAACTATTTTTCCAAATACAAGTGAGAATATATATATATATATATATATATATATATATATATATATATATATATATAT
>Ga0123342_1004864_pt1 | contig 20093 bp, 15 predicted proteins | sample Turbeawhitnodule_FD_89960 | JGI IMG/M metagenome (GOLD analysis project Ga0123342, IMG submission 89960) | Root nodule microbial communities of legume samples collected from Mexico - Turtle bean Mexico white nodule | ecosystem: Host-associated > Plants > Roots > Nodule | place: Mexico: Nepantla... | reverse complement strand
TATTTATTTTTTTTTATATATATATATATATATATATATATATATATATATATATATATATATATATATATATATATATATATTCATACTTCAATTGTTTTTCAGATTTTACTTAGTATTCTTTTAAATTTTTCCCATAAATATAATTGGGATTATGGTATACAATTAACTTGTGAAAATAGAGATAAATAACTCCATCTTTCACTAAACTTACTGTTTCTTACTTATGCTCTATTCTATTACATGAAAAGGGAAGTGAAATTGTAGCCCATTTATAGTAAACAAGAGTACATAATACAGTGACAATTACTATATATGTAAGATGCTTTGATAAAATATGATAACTTAATCATTCTGCAGCCATATTATTAGAACAATTTGTCTGAAGATAGAGATTAACACATTAACTGATCCAAAAGTACTCTACCAGATCATAGAACAGACGGTAGTAAAAGAATGTCATAGATAATTAAGAGATAAAGTTATGTTATGGCCACTTACCTCAGTCATGTGCCTGACATTTTAATACAATTTATCATACTCCAAATTATACATGCATGTGAAGAATATTCTCATTCAGTGTTAAAAGATAAACTTAAGCTTCAATATTTTATTTTGAATGCTTGTTTAATTGCAGCAAAAGACAAAGATCAATCTTATCCAAAACTGCTTTTCCTTTCTCTCTGCAGAATCTAGAAGGGGTATTATTTAATTGTTAAGAGGTAACTAATCACAGAGAAAATGGTATTCTACCTAATTAAAGCTGAGGATTCAATTGGTGTGTTTCTGCCCAATAATGACCACGAAATTGGAACAAAAACATTGTATATATAGTGTAGTACGTGCAATTGTTATCTTATTATTTTTCATCTGTTAATTAGTACGAAATTTAGGAATTAAAATTAAGAGTTAAAACTAAAAAGTTGAAACTAAGAACAATTTATATATTTCTAACTATGTTATTTAACAGCTATGATGGATGAACATGTAGAGAGGTTCTACTAATAAGTTATTGCATCTTAGAAATTAGATGATGCTTGATGCATTCTTCAATATAAGGAAAAGGGTTGTTGCTATTGTATCAGGCATAAGACTATGCAACTTTATCTAATAAGATGATCAATACTAAATAATAACCTTAATATAGCATAGACTTGTCAAACCAACATTGGAAACTGGTAGAGTCTTTCTGCGCACGTATTTTAATAAATAAATCCACCACTTTACATCTTTAGTTTTAATCAAGTAGAATAAGTTTATAAAGTTTCATACAACTCAAAAACACAAATTTTCAAATAGGAGATAAAAAAATATACTGTAGATAAAATAACTCATTGTTTGGATTAATAGTTCAGTGTATATGGTAACTGAGTTGATTAGCGTGCTGAATACAATATACAATGAACAGTGTGGATTTTTAAAACTCTTATACACCAGACAAGGTCCTGCAATTCAGTGATCATTATATTATAATTATTAACACCACAAAATTTCAAGTACAAAATCAGATATTGTTCATAGTTAAACAATACTTCATTAGACTGAAATTTCCTCACAGATCAATATTAAGGAACTACTGCAATATACTCACGTGAAGGAACATCTTCATCATTTTTAATCACTTAATTTTAATAGATTGTGAACATTAATCACCATTTGCAAATAAACAAATGTGTATATATGTAGCAAGAGTTTGAAAGTCAAGACTGAAAATATTTGAATATTTCTCGAGCTGCTAATTTTGTTGCTTGGTGGCTCCGGCAAGCAACCAAACAAGCCTCCATAGTCAGCTACACCCAGTTGGCGGCTACCACCACCGCCCATCTCTAAAAAAAAATTCTATTCTAATATTAATAATTACCATGAATTTCACAAAGTTTTGTCCATTGAAAACCTAATTTTCAAGACACATGGATTTCAGGTGCCCAAGTTTTTATGCTAAATGTTGACCTTTTGGGTAGGTTTTGTTTATTATTACTACCATAGTAATGACATGGTATTTAAGTATTAATTAGTAGTAGCTAGTGATAATAGTATAGTATACCTGATTATGGATATATCTATGGATACCTTGAAATCACAAAGCCTACCTACACTTGTAGGGGGCGTCCTAATTAAGTAGTGTATGGCTTCCATGGAAAAATAGTCCAAAAGCTAACAAACGTGTCAAAGCAAACAGTACAATGTACAAACTATAATAATATCCTAAATGGTAAGATCTTGACCTACGAGGAATGCAGAACAGTGATACTTGTCAAGAGACTACACTGGAAAGTACTGTATAGGACCAGTTCACACCCAGGCGCATGTTAGCATGATTACTAGCAGTTTATGTGTCAAAATATTAATCCCTATCCATCTTCTTTCTAATCAAGCCTATTGTAGTGGTGAATGATTGATCTAAAACGCAGTGTGCAGCAGTGTGAATTAAGGATTCAAGAACAAGCTAGTTAGCATTCGGTTCATCACTAATTCATGGTTTAGAAACAAAAGGAAAAGTAACAATAATGAAGAGAGTGATTAATAGAGAAAGATCAGTAAAGAGGGTGTAATATACATGTCTAACAATTCTCTTAACTTTCCAACTTCTGATATTTTCAAGTTCTTCACATATGTAATCTTGTTTGAATCACTGTTATCTGAATTTTACCATTTCCTTCATTATACTCCATCTCTATCTCTTAGGAGAAATGATTTTTTTTTTAAATGAAGAGACTATTTTTTTAGCTGAGGAACATGCATTATCTGGTTTTACTCAGAAATGCAGAAAACCAAACCACCAAATGAAGATACATACAAAAATTAAACCCTTGCTGGATTTGCCTTTGTTACATTTAAAAAGTATTGTGATGAGCACTTAGAAAGGAAATGAGGGGAATAAAGAGATGAGTAGAGTGAAGGAGAGAGAAATGAAAGGGAGAAATGAAGTGAGTGAGATGAACCTGTTGTTGAAGTGCAAAGAGGTGACCAACACAGCCATAAACAGGGTCTCTAGCCCTAGCTAAAGCCTCATAGCAAAGAGTAACAACAGCATCAAGACGTTTGTGTGCTGGGATTCTCATGAGTAACTTAGAGGCATTGCTTGCACCAAACACCTTGTGCACTGCAGCAAAATGTGCAGTTCCTTGGTCTGAGTCAAAGTATGGTGCAAATATGCAACCCTTCACACACTTTCTCCTCAGAAACTTGCAGGCACCACAAGGCCCACCTCTTTCACTTCCACCAATCTTTCCTCCATAATCCATCACTTCTCTCTCTCTCTCTCTAAAATCTAATCTGAAGCCAGAAATTGGCCTAATCTTTTCCTTGCTCAGGGTTGAACCAAAATTTTTTGTGGGGCACAAGAAAGAGACCTATATAATGAGGTGTGGGATGTAGATGAGGGGTTTGTATGTTACTTGCTAACTTGATTTTGATTTGATGTGGAGAGAATGATGAGTGAATGCTTTTGGTGGTGGGTCACTCACTTGAGATGGACTAGCTTGGTGGTTCAGTTTTAATTTGGCTTCTAGCAAAGACTTTGATTTCAGTAATCCTATGAAATTTCTCTGAGAAGTAGTATTACAAATTAGTTTTTAATTAATGAGACGTGAGAAATGTATATATATCAATGGAAGACGCAATTTCTAAACTATTTTGTAGCATTACTCTTCCTTGAAGAGTGTTGAACAAAACATTCTTCAAACACTTTTTCAATGCTTTTTACCGGTTCAAATTTAACAAAAAAAAACAAAATTTGAAGTCTTTAAACAAGAAGGAAGACACGTCTAATTTTGATATTTTTAACAAATTTTAATCGATAATAAAGAAGTGCTACGTTTAGTATGTGTAAATGAAGTAAGAGTTGCTTCCTATCATATACTAAATATTCAGAAAAAGAATTTCATGGCACGAAATAATCCTACTTAGCTTAAACATACTAGTTGTTATATTTAAATAAAATAAAAGTGTTTGAAAATATGTTACTAATATCTCTTCATTTAAAGTTTAAGTTCAACTTATAATAATAAAAAATTGTATTGAAATCAAATACAATAAAACTCCAATTTCATTAAAGAATAACGCAAAAAGAATTATTAAATAAAAATTAATTTTAAAAACAAAAAATAATTAGTTAATGTATTAATTAAATTAGATATTATTTTAAAAATTAATAAATTTATAAACTAATTTTTATATTAATATCTAATTAACTGATTTTAAATATCAATTATATTATAAAGTTGATAATTTGATAGCTAATTAAATATAAATTTAAAAAATACTTATTAATAATATAAAATAATTATTTTAAATATTAATAATTTTTTATTTTTTAAAATTATATCTAATTTAATCAAGTAATTAATTTTTTTTATAAAATTAATTTTTATTTAATAAATTTTTAATAATGTTATATAAAAAATATAGGGAAGTTTTGTAAAAAATAAATAATTAAAAAAAAAAAACCTCACTTTTGTATTGTTTTATGAAGTAATAGTACATAGACACTCATATAAAACACAAGTTCATGTAAATTGATAATTTCTTTTTTACTTTTTCTTCTTCCCCACATCATATAGTTCTCTCTTTTTGAAATATTGTATGAATGTTTAGAGGCAAGTGGGTAGCAAGAATGGTTTGTAGGGTTGATGAGAAGTATTTTGTTAAGGTTATTAGGGTGATGTGTGTTGTGGGGGGCTGAATTTGGTTGAAAGTTTGAAACTTTAAAGCCACGCAAGCAAAGCAAGGAAAGTTAAGAAGGGAGGGAATATAGTTGTATAGCAGAGAAAGAAAGGGAAGAAGAGGGCTTGCGTGAAGCAAACACAGTGCACAACACAGCACAAAAATGGTGAGATGTGTGAAGAAGAGAGAGAGAAGAGAGTTGAATTGAGTAGGTGACAGACAGCATCAATATCAGCTTCCAACCGCCACTAAAAGAAGCCACGTGCCAAACCACCTTCCTACGGCAGCACGTGGGACAAACATCCTATCCTATCTGTCTCATCTCATTCACTTCAATCTCTTTCTATCTTTTCAATGCTACATTTGTAGACCCTCTTATTCTCTCTCACCACTCACCTCTCCCATTTCCTGTTTCTGTTCCAAAAAATGACACAAAGCAAGCACAGAAAATGACACCATGAAATGTGTGAGTTACTATTGCTGCCCTGTGCTTCTTCTAAAAAAGTTACACTTTCTTTCACCTCGTACAGGGCTCCTCTTCCTCCTCCTTCATGCCCTCGTTTTTCTGTCTAGTACGAGATTGTTTTCCCTCTCGACAATGCCAGTGTGCTGTCTTTCACCCTTTTTCAATAGTTACTGATGTGTGACATCTTTAATATAATACAACTATTCTGTTTAGTGTGTTGATTAGGGTTTGTTATTGTTCTGGAATAATGTCTGTGGTCACACCACACTTCTTTTAAATCTAACACTCAAACTTAATTAACTGTCATGCAAGTTGGAAGCATTAGAGGTTCAGTATTTCTTAAATTTTTACATGCAGATCAAATTTACTGGATTTTCTGTTTACTTTGATCCAATGTGGCATGTGACAAATCATTGATAGATGTAATTGCATAATGTTTAGTTATTATATGATGTATATAATCCATAATATTAATCTTTATTTTGAAACGTTCATTTTAACAAAACTTCATATCTTACAATGATTGAGATAATTTTTTTACTAGTTATTTGTATGTGTGATGTTCTTATAAAAAAATAGGAGAAAAAAATTAAATTTTTTTATTGACAAAGTGGAGATAATATGTTGTGTATTCTATAATATAGAAGTAAATATATTTATATGCTCAGAGGAAATTTTAAGACAAATATTCTAATCAATTATACCAATACAAATGAGGGTAGAATAGAAAGGTTATAAATAAATATAAATGTTTATTATTTATTTTATTATAGTTTTATCTCTTTAAATTTTGGTTTATCTCTAAATTATTTCTAAGAATAGCAAAAGGGAATAGTATGAATATTATGTATGTTTTGGGGAAAAAATAGAACTAATTCTTTCTCTTTGGTGTAGATACAAAATGGGTATTTGCGGAAATAATAAGCAAATAATAGAAAATATAATAATGACACTGAGAATTTTTAACGTGAGAAAACCTTCTCAACTTGATAAATATACGGAACCTGGTCCAAAAAATGTCTTCACTATGAAAGTAAGATTACAATATTTGTTTCTCTTACTCTGTAAGGATAACACTCAATTTCACTCAACAAGGATGGAATACAAAGTCTCTTTAGCCTCTCACTAGGATTTCTAATCTCACTATGGTGGATATCTATTCTCTTATTTCTTAATCTCACCCAAGAAGGATGAAATACAAAGTCTCTCTAGCATCTCATTAGAATTTCTAATCTCACACTATGGTGGATATCTATTATCTTATTTCTCTCTATGTTGCTCTTCTCTCTTGCTTGCCTTTCTTTTCCTCACAAGTTCCCTTTATATAGAGAATGAGAGGAAAACTTCTTCATAAAGAGATAATGGATAATTAATGCTTATCACATTTTCAAGATACCTTGAAAATACTATCTTCAACTTTCAAGAAGGAGAGATATAATTCTAAGACTTTGAAATGGCCATCATTGAATACACTCAATGGATAAATTGCCAATATTCATTGGTCATGGTCTCCCACTAAATTAAGGAGGGATTCCTAACAATGTAAGATTATATTTATAAGGGAATAGTAAGGTGAAAATCAAATTTAATTGATCAAATTATTAACCTTTGTTGTCTACTAAGCTTTGTTCTCCATACACACACTCAAGTGGTGACTTGAAGCTTAAGCGAGAGAAACTTAGATAATTCTCACATGTAGAATAGATGGTGCTCAAGTTGCAACATGGTCACTCAAAGCATCAAGGATTGACAATGATACATTTGATTTTGGAATATATGAAACTATTGAACTACATGTTAACACTCAAGAGATAACATGGTCGTTCAAGTGTTGGTGAAGTGATGTATTTAATGCTTCTGAACCTATTGTGTATGATACAACAAATGCATCACTCAAGCATTATAAGAGTGCTCAAGTGTTACAAGGACCCTCAAACATTACTAGGATGTTCAAGTGTTACAAGGATGCTCAAACAATGGACGTTCAAGAGTGGAAAAAACATTTGAGTGAGATTTCTCAAACGAGAAAATCTTTCTTATATATGTTGCCTTCATGGATGTGACTCTTTTTAGTGTGTTGCTCCTTGGGAGTGTGTTTCCTTTATAGATGTGTGATGAGAATACCTTGAATGTTATTGTGGTCCCAAAGTTCGAAACTCATTGAAAAAAGGAAATATTATATTTTTCATTAATGATCTAATCATATATGTAAAACTTCATATAGTACGTGTATTGTTGTTTTCTATAACAAATGCAAGTAATCATCCTGATATAAAAAATTGATATTTAATTTTTTTCAATATTGTTTTTTATGATTCAGGTATTAATATCTGGTGAAAGATGTTTAATACGAGTCTTTTGCAAGGTGTTGAGTGTGAAAAATTACATTATTTCATTAAGATGTAGTTAAAGATTAATATATTTTCGTTGAAATTGATTCAATTGTAATTAGTTATGTGTTTTATGTTGATAATGTGATGATATTATATATATATATATATATATATATTGTCTCATAAATAATTTTTTTTTATCTTTTTATATTAATAGTTTTTAAATTATTTATAGCAAATTTTAAATATAATTTATGTATTTGAAGATATTTTGTATTTTATGGATTTTTTTATTATATAATTTAAATATGTTAATTTATTATAACTTTTAATTATATAAAAAATATTTATATTGTGAGATGTACAAACTAAATACTAGTTATTTATTACAAAAACAGCTTATTATATTAAAATATGTATTCTTTGTTTGTTTTTTTTTAATTTGTTAAGTAATGGAAGGTATAATTTGAAATTATTAAAAGATGGCCAATCATATGTCATGCATTCAATTAATTTAATAGTTTTTTTTTTGCTAAGATTTGGTGATGTAGTATACAACTTTGAGAAGAAACTTATATATCTCTTATTCCAAAAACTTAATTGTATCCAAAAGGAAAAGATAAAAAAAAGGCATGAACTTATTCACTTAGAAAGAACAAGTTAATCTAATAGAGGGTATGGAGATTGGTATTTTGTCGATCTTATATGTGCATACTAAATATGATCATCTCTTTTATTTTGATTCATTATTTATTTATTAATTATTCGAGAGATCTGATAAACAAACCCTTATATTAATATTGAAGTAAAAGATATGATTATAAAAGTATCTAAATAATGTACCAAAAGGTATTTAGAGAATCTAAAGGAAATAAGGAATAGAAGAAAGTGATTGAAGAAGAGAAGTGAGTGAGTTAGATAGAGGAGTAATTAAATGTGTCAAAGTGAAGTGACTAGGAAGCACAAAAAAACATGGTTGATGTGATTACAAGACATCAAGTTACAACACAAGAGAAAGGACCCACCAATGGTGTGTTGTTACTTATTGGTGTCATAGGAGAAGGTGGAGGGAAGCATAAGGACATGGTGATATCAATGAGCCTCTAGGGATGTGCCTTCTTTGAGTTTTCACCATTTCTTTTTATACAATACATATGTAATGCCAATATTTATTAGGGTAAATATGCTTTCATTATTTAAATATATTCATGTTTTGTTTCTATATGTACTTTCAAATGTATTGCCTTTTCAAATGTATTTTTTTAACTAATTTAAAACGAAAAAAATTATGGAAGTCTACGAGAATCAATAAAAATAAGAAAATACATGAACCAAAAGTTGAGTAAATTTTTTCAAAGATTTCAAATTTAGAATGAATATATTTTACTATTAAAATAATATAATATTGTGATGAAATCAATTCATTATTAAATATCGAGAGATAATTTGCACATACATACTGACGAAAAATACGTTTTGGCAAGTGTAATTGTCTCCAATTTCCAAGTCTCAAATTACCAGAGAAAAACGATATTCATTCAAATGGGTGTTCTACCCTATGTTCGTCATGTGGGGAAAATCAAATACAAGTTGGTGTCACTGTGTCTAGCTGCAATTGGACAACAACAATTGAAGTAACTTTCCCTAGTTCATACATCCTACACCGGGGTTCCTCTTCAAAATAATCAAATTGCACACGTCTCATCCCTATAGATGGGAAATGCTCATATATCCAACCTTGCAACAATGTTGCACAACCAACTAGTTGCTTAGTCTTTGCGTAGCTACAATCTCCTAGTTGCTCATACATGTGGGTAAACGTAGCTGTCGGCTAAGCATATCCCCCAATCAACCTTAGATCGATAAAAAAAACACAAGATATATCACACTCGCCGAAGTAGCACTCTTGTTGGCGAAGATAGTGCAACAAGGTGAAGTAAATAAGCCCTGACAACTACAATCCACTGGCTCCTTGAGCATGCGTCCTCGTAAACATCTCTCAACCAACTCAAACGAACATGAGCTCCTCCACAGTGCCATGTCTCTTCAGATGCAACTCCATGGTCAACACATAGGGATTCTACCAATAAATCATTCGTCGCATCTGAATTTAAGGTTTGGTCTATGTAAAATTGGTCAACAATAGGCAGATGCAACAAATTTGACACATCATCAAGAGTGATGGTCATCCCCCCATTAGGTAAAAGAAATGTGTTTGTCTCTGCATGCCACCTCTCTATAAATGGACAAAGCAATCCTCAGTCTAAATTCTCATAACTTGGATGAACTAGACCATCTAAGCCAAACATGTCTACTGGAGCCTATATGCGCTCATGAGGTGCTCCTAACTTATTTATCTTTCTCCCATGAGAAACGACATTCATCTCACCACCTCCTTCTTTACTATGGCATTTAAAGGTGCGGCAATGGTACTAAAGTCTTTCACAAACCGCCTATAAAAACTAGCAAGTCCATGAAAGCTTCGTACCTCATTAACATCCTTCTTTACTATGGCATGAAGACCAAGTAGAGGAGGCGCCTGAGGCCCAAGCCCCAAGCCCAAGTGGGGGCCCAAGCCCAACCCATGAGCTCAACATCCTTCATGCCTCAAAGGATTACTAGGAGCAAGGCCAAGGTTTTGGAAGATGAGCATCATTGGATGTCTCTTTTTGTAATTTCTTTTAAGTAGTTTTTAGTAGAACATAAAAGGAAGGTGTAGATATAGATATAAGGGGTGCTAATGTACAAAAATAAGTCACACCTTTCATGTGACATAAAAATAAGGTGTATGTGTAGTTTAGGAGGTGCCAAAGAAAGAAATCAAGTCACACATCCCTTGTGACTTGTTAGGCGCCGAATTTGAATAGCTTTGTTTTTGAATTTTTTTTCTCTTCTTTTGCAGCCCTCTAAACACTATAAATAGAGGTTCTTGGCTCTTGTAAAATTATATTGAATTTGAAGTAAAGAAACTATACACATTTTGTGTTAGAATTGTGAGAATTGCTTTCTCCCAGCTTAGTCTTATCTTGTGAGTGTTTAGGAAGCTCTCAAGTGGCGACATCTTGCACTTATCTTGGATCAATCACCATCCAAGTGGCGTGTTCTTCCCTACCATGGCTTCAACCACATAAGTTCCTTCTTGCTTCATCTCCATTTCCATTTCCGCACCTTAATTCTTCATTCTATTCGGTTATGTTGTCTTGTTCTTCAACTCTGTCGATTGTTCTTTTTCTTCTTGTGTTTCCTTTTCAATTCTGCACTTAATTCTCCATTTCATTCAGGAATTGTGTTTAAATCCTTGGGTTCCTTTTCGATTTACATTTGTGTTGTTCTTGTGAATCGGTTTGTGGAATGGCACTCGTGTTTATGAGTTTGGTTCATCACTTGGAAGACTTTAAGCTCCATTGATGTTTCCTTAAGTTTCTCCACTTAATCGAATTGTTTCCTTTTCTTTTACAACTCCTAATTGTCATCAATCATTGCATATACTTGTGTTTTTCCTTGGACCTTTGGAAATGAACCTTCACATCTACTTAACACTTGTTAAGTTAGTGTCCAGTGAGAATTTTCCTTAGGTGACTCACCTGAAATTGCTTAAGAATCTTGATCATAATTCTTAAAAAGTGTCACAATATTAATGAATATAAAGTTAACTCACATCACATGTCTACTAGAGCCTCTATGCGCTCATGAGGTGCTCCTAACTTATTTATTTTTCTCCCATGAGAAACGACCTTCAGCTCACCACAATCCTACAATAATCAACATATACCATCAATAAATTCATACATATATAAGACACTCAATTAATGTTCATTATTTACCAAACCATCCTGTTTGGCGACATGATCTTCATAATTAATCAGTAATGACTTATCCACTAGGATCACCACATGTTTTTCAACTTCTTCTTGTTTGGCCATCCTGTTTAGCAAACCATCCTATTTGGCCACATGATCTTCAACTTCTTCTTGTTCAATATAATTTTCAAAGTCCTCATTTGCAACTGAAGTACTAGGATCACCACAGTTTCTTCTCACAGATGCAGTTGGTCGCACACGGTCCACATTAGAAGATTCTTCTTCTCTAGTCCTCGCCATGTTCTTAATCATAAAATGTTATCTAATCAAAAACAAAAAAGCGCACATACACTGACTTCTAGATTTCCACATCCGAACCATCCAAACCATTGCCTTCTGGATTTCTCATCTGGATCCTATACATATATCTATATCCGGAAGCAATAAATTCAACAATAACCTTCCAAACATAACCATCCGGAACAACTCCGTATATACACGCCCATAGTACAAAACACACTTTCAAATATACGTATCTAGAAGTCACTAAATTTATGAAATTTTACCCAAGTTCTACATTGGGTATCCTTCTCCATGCCTTCTTCGGTGCACACTACTTCTCCTCTGTCGACGACACCTCCTTCTCGCTATGTCGCCACTCTCTACCGCCGCAGCCGTGCCTCAAGGAACACTGGTTGTGTGTGTATGGAAATGGATCCGGAAGAATGAATGTAGTGTGGTAGTGTTGGGTGTTGGGTGCAACTTAAATCTAACCTATCTTTTACTTCATTGAGGGTAAATAAGTCATTTTACATTAAGTTGTTGGGTGCCAATCTTAAATGATATGGTGCAGGGAGAATCTGCCTTAATACAAAGGAATGAGCCTGAATTTGGGTCTTACTTTTATCTACCAGCCCAATTACAAAATGTAATTATATATAAAACATTTCAACACATTTTCCTTAACTTAAAAAAAAATCATTAAAAATATAAGAAAAATTCAAATCCAACTAATCATTTATGAAAACAGAAAATAAATAATACCTATAGAAAAGTTTTTGGCCAAAACAACAAATAAACACCAATTTAGCAAAAAAATATAAATTAAAGTAATTTACAAAAGAACCACAATGACAAGAAAAGGTAAAAATATTACTAATTAAATTATATGAAACACTTAAAAATTACAATAAAGCTATACATTTCAATACAAAGTAAGTCATATCACTCTTTTAAGGAGGTAATTATCACGTCTTTAAGTTCTTATTTTGTTTATATAAGTTAGACACAAAATTCTCCATCTCTTCATATTCATCTGATATGATGACATTTAAAGAACTTGTAGAGGAAAAATGTTTAAAATTTTTACTAGCTAATCCTTGTCCATAAACATCTTTTTTTGTGCGCTTTCCTCTAACAATATTGTAAATGATGTCATTATTAGATGAACAATTAAACACATTTTTTTTATGTGTCTTTAATGAGTCTATGCCAACAATGAGTTTTCTATAATCATCCTAACAAAAATAAAAGTGAGATTTAGTGATAAATCATGCATAATTAATACATCAAGTACACATTCTAAATTCTCAATAATTAAAAAAAAATTAAATCATTCATCACTTAGGATAAGAGGTTGTGATTTAAAACATGAATTGGTATAAAAACCATCTAACTTATAACAATTATCCAAGCATTAGAGGATACTCATGCATCAATCTTAACAATCTTATGTTTCTTTTAAAAAATATCCCAACAAGTTAGAGTGATATCTTTGTTTTATTTCTAACCAGAAATAATAAGGTTAGTTGTTTTTGTAATTGGAAGAAAAAAGAACAATAAATTGCATTATATATGAATCTTTTAAAATGCTCTAATGCATAGATTAATCCTCTTCTATGCAAGGAACCATCAGAAAAATCTATGTTATTGACATTAGTCTTATCAATCCTAGTTACTCCAATTTTATTGATATCTCTATGTTTTTTCTAAGAAAAAAATAATAAGGTTAGTTGTTTTTGTAATTGGAACAAAAAATAACAATAAATTGCATTACACGTGAATCTCTTAAAATGCTCTAATGCATAAATTAATCATCTTCTATGCAAGGAACCATCAAAAGAATTTATATTATTGACGTTAGTCTTATCAATCCTAGTTGCTCCAATTTTATTCTAAATGTTGTCTCATTGCAACAAGAATTCAAACCCCAAATCAACACCACATCAAACCTCATACATAGCATTTAAGAAAGCCTTAAAAGGCTTTTTTTGCATTGTGTACATGTATTTTCTCTACATTACAATATTCAACATTGTTAACATATAAACAACATTGTTACATGATCATCTTAGAAAAAAGGTTATAAAAATATTATTATATCGAAAATTCTTCAAGCCACATTATGCCATATATGAGTTTGAGTTTTTCACCTCTTCGTAAGTCTCCCAACATTCTTCAAAATTTCCTTTTATTATTCAGGGAAGATCACGTGTGGGCTTAAAAGGGAGCTTAAACTTGTCAAATAAGATAAACTAAACAAGTTTAAAATAAATATGATAATTGATTTAGTAATTCAAATGTTAAGGTTATTTACATGTTTTGTGGACTTGGATGAATTGATTTACGTCCATAACAAATGCTACCATTATGTCTACCCCTTCCTCTTTCTCTACTAACACTTCTCCCTCTAATTGACATATTATTCTTTACCATCTAAATATTGATGCAAATCATTTTTTTTATGAGAGTCGAGATCAATGTATATAAAGAAAACACCATTTCAATCGTAATAAAAATCAAAACATGTTATTAATATATGCAATAACATAAAAATAAAGGTATACCACAACTACTTCCAAAAACATATATTAAATGTACAACTTAGTTTAAATCATAATTTTTCTATTGTTCTCAAAATAGTCACAATTATCTTCTTGTCTGTAATATTCATCTTCATGTTTTATTTCATCAATGGGAGATAAGTATGTGTCATCCTCTTCTTATTTTTATTTGTCTTCTCTTTTCTCTTCTTCCAAATTTATGGATATTTTTGTTTGATTACAATAGTCTCAAAAGAATTTTGGTGGAAATCATCATTTACAACAATGATGGGTCTTTTATGTGTATAATTATCTTTTTTGTATGTAACTTTGAGTTTATCACTTGTACTGGATTATATTTTACTATGTGCATTGGCCTTTAGGGAAAAAACGAAATATAGATTTTCTCTATTTGTTGAGTGAATCCAAAAATATCTTAATTGTGATATTCATACTTTTTTTACTTTCAACATTGTCATATTCACTTGTACTTGTGACATTAGAACTAATGTCAAATCACTCAAGTTTAAATAAAATTGTTTAGAGCTTATGGTTTAGGGTTTTTATAATGTACTCACATTCTCGCCCCTATCGGGTAACATATATACTCATAACGTGCCCATACCTACTCCTTTATTTTTTTAAATATTAATTAAATATATTTTCTACATATAAAAACCACATCAAAGAAAATATGATATTATCAATGATTCCATATCAAAATGATGCACATTGTAAGGGTTTACACAATTGAACACTTGAAATTGAGATATTCTCATGTGAAAAATTAAACAATAAATAAAAATATTAAAAAGGAATAACAAAAGTCAAATGTGTGCTCTAAAAAATTATTTGTTTTAACGAAATTGAGGTTTGTGTTTCCTCATATGCAATACATCATTTGAACGAAATCGCATAAAGGAAAAAATATGTGTAACCAAGGTTGTAATAAGATGGAAAATACCTTAGGGATTTCAGTAGAGTTTCTAAATATTGAATAAGTCGAACAAAAATGAGAGAGAAAATAAAAAATTGTGTGACAAAAGAACGAAATAAGGGCTTTTCAAATGAAATGCAATTGAAGACAAGAGAGAACAATGAAGATAAGTTTGTCAGGTTACTTAGTAAACTATGAATATTTTAAAACAAGGATGGGTATGAGGACAAAGACGAGTATACGAACAGGTATGAGAATGAGGACGAACATATATGTACATCCTCATCCTCATACCCAATTCAAAAAATTAAGTGTTACTCATACTTATATTCATACTCGATCAATGCAAGGATTCCCCATCAAAATCGGGACTGGTTTGAAAATTACTTGTGGGATAGGTTTATTTTCCATCCCTATTCTATGGTAATCAACTTGATATGCATCATATTCATAAACAAGGTAATTTGTTGTTCTTGTTCCTTCATTTTTTAGTTTGTTGTATCCTTTAATAATAGAGTTAAGCCATTTAGGAACAATTATAATATGATTGCATGTCAAAATTCTTAAAATCAGATCATTACAAACATTTTATTAACTCTTTTGTTAAACAAAATAGATGTAATTAATGTAAAAAAATAATAGTCATCGCACTCGCATCTAATATTGTTTTGTCCATGTCAATTTCTAATTCTAATAAGAAAGTTGAATACATATTGTACGTATAAAGTTAGTCATCATACCAAATGAATGACACACAAATAATAATGTATGATATAACTAGTTTCAACTTGAAATACTTACTAGAGTTTGAAAGGATATACAAATATGCAATATTTTTGTACGTTTCATTCAATGTAAAAGTGATGCATTTTTCAAAGATACAACCTGGATAATTGAAAATTGATATTGGAGGATTGGACGAAAATTTTTTACTTGCATCGTTGTTTTGAGGAACTCATGTCCTCCTTGATGGAATCTAAGAAGGATAATAATATGAAGCAAATGTTAATATTTCTTCAAGTAAACTAATGTGACAAATTGAGTCTCATAGGAGCTTTGTTTGTAACATTTTGCTTTATTGTACAAATAAACTTAAGTCCCAAAAAATACAATCAAATGTATACCAACTTTATCACTTGGTTAAACATTACTATACATATTAGATATCATAGTTAAATCTTTCTTTAAGTTCTTGAAACTTGAGTGGAAATATCTACCCTTCCTTGAACCTTCAAGTTAGGTTCACACCAAGTGGTATCAACATTCTTCTCAAAAAAAGACTATTCGTCACTTGTCATGCCTCGAATTTGGAAGGTTGTTATAAAGATAAAGCGAAAAAAGTCTCAACCAATGTTTCTTTATTCTCAATGTTCCAATAGTTCCAATAAGAACTTCAACTTAAAAAAATATATATTATAAAACTAATATTTCTTTCCACTAAGGATATTCTTACCATTTAAATTTGAGTATACATTAAAATTATGTTAAAGAACCACAATAGTTAATTAGCTGAGGGGTTAAGGTTGTATATAAAGGCTCATGCAATTAAAACTCCATTAAAATACTACAAATATATGAAAATTGTAAGATATGCATTATTCATTTTAATGCACATTTATTACCTCACCACTAGTTTATCTAACTTAAGTGTTAGAACATCTTCTAGAAGACACACCATGTTGGTCTAATATTAAAATCCAGAACCCTAAAGGAGATAACACTCCACATAAAAGAGGACACTTTAGTTCAAAGGAAGAGAACAGTCATGGTCCTCTGAAGGTCACTATGTCCTTATAAGAATAACACCCACGTCCTCTCTAATCTTAAAATAGACATTCACTACCCTTATGTTTTTGGTAAAATAACATCATATTTTCTATAGTTTTTAAATAGACATTCATCTTATTTAAGTTTTTAATAAATGATATTCACCTCTTTGTATTTTTAATAAAGCGACATTCGTTTCCCTTCTTTTATTTAAAATTATCATATTAATTAAAATTAAATAAAACTATTAAATTAAAAAATTAAAGTTTTAAAATATAAAAATTAAAATAAAATAAGGGGCTGATAAAAAGAAAAGAAAAAAGGGAGATTGGGACGAAAAGACATGGAGTTAGGGGCTAGAGCTCCTGAATTTTTTCAATTTAAATCTGTATATAATATTAACACTACAAATAATTTATATTTTGAAATTAAAGAATAATAATTTTTATAATACATATTTATATTAAAATAGTTTATATTTTTAAATTAAATACTAATTCTTTTTTAAGAAAATCATATTTAGTATTATTATGAAGAGATTAATACTCTTTTGTTTTTTTTTATATAAATGCACTAGTTTCCTTTTTATATTTTCTTTTGTAGAAATAATAATTATTTTTCCTTTTAAAATAAAATAGTTGAATATTATTTATTTTTTAAATTTATTGTAGTCTTTCCCTTGTACTATATAATTTTATTATAAATTTTTTTTATTTAAACATTATTTACTAATTTTTTGTCAATATCGTAAATTTAATTTCAAGACTTGTAGTTTTAGGTTTGAGACTATAATAAATATTCTCTTATCTATCCCTTCTTAGTGCACTCTTTATATTTTTCTATTTTTATTTAAATATTATGGATTCAAACCTACGAATGTATAGACCTTAAAAGAAGAAACAATTAACGTTTTTAATTATTTATCTTCTAAAATTTGCTTTTATAACATAAAAATCAATTTAAAATATATTAAATGGTTCTTAACTATCATCTAAAGAATAACATATTATTTTAATTTAATAAACTTTAACATTAATAAACATTTTCTTAAAGATTTAGGATTAACATAAACAATTTTTTTTATTAAATTTGTACGAATATTTTATGTAACATATGAAATTAGTAGGGGTGATCCTGCCTCATCTTGGCACCCTCGCATTTGATCTACCAAAAACGAATCACGACAAATTACTTTGAATAAAACTTACGGATTAATAAAGTATGTCGTAATTTTCTAATCTCAAATTAAGTATTTTATTTTAGAAAAATAAATTTTACAATAATAAAATTTTTAAAAAAATAATGTGCACAGTAAGATGGAACGAAGCGAATCAACCTACACGAATTACATATTATGTAAAACGGGTCTATATGGATTGACAGACTTAAATGTTCAACTCACTTTACACATTTTTGCATTATCCTATCTACCAACTAATTTAACTCATCTTGTATTATATATCATTCATATAAATTAGTAATTAATAGATTTAATTACTTTATTCGTACATTTAGGGTCAATATTCAATTTAGTATTGTGGTTTTTTTAAAAAATCAATTTAGTCCCTATGTTTTTTAAAAAGTACCCAAATTGGTTCTTTTCGTTAAATCTCACTTACGACATCAAGTACTGCTTATGTGGCAGAGACAAGTTGTTCTGTGAGTGTGAGGTGTCAAGTGACATGGATTGAGATATTAGTTTAGTGAAAAATTAATTGGGATTTAGGGTTTTCTGAATTGCAATTAGGGGGAGAAAGAACAACCTTGTCCAAAAGTGACGAAATTGGCTTCGCCCTCACAGGTAGCAACACTATTCACCGTCGACGGATGGTTGTTGGAAAAAGTTGTCGGTGGTGTTAAAGTTCCACGACGGGGTGGGTGAGCGACAATGAAGTGTAGCTGAGAGATGAGAGCATTAGTTTGTTTATGAGCTGATATGTCCAGAATTTCAGAAATTTCCAATAAGCAAAGAAATTGCAATAAATCGAAACAGTCAGCACGTTTTTAAGAAAATAGAGGAAACCTAACTGGAATGAAAAACAAAATTAAGAACTTAAAAAAGACATAATAGAAGTGATGTTTGAGAACTGGTATAGGTCTATTACACAAATATGAACTCAAAACTAAAAAGAAAAAGCACCAAAGGATCAAGAAAGCAAACACATAAAACTATACTCAAAACAAAATCAAGAAACAAAAATTATCAACAAAATGACTACATAAAATTGATAACATTTTTGGAGAAACATGACTTTGACAAAACTTATAAGGATTCAAAAATCAAAATAACACAAACACAATGTAATAAGAATAAGAAAACAGCAAGAAAACTCAAAAATAAACCTAAAACAGAAAGGTAACAACAAGAATGTAAAGTTCTTGAATTAAAAGTGTCAAAACAACTCAAACACACATAAGAACAAACCTAAGACTCATGATACCACATGATATTATTCTAATAACATGATAGAGATATTATATGAACATGTTATGGATTCAACAAGAGTTGAAATATGATTAGGCACTTTTTAAGAGTTGGATCAATGTTCTTAACATTCAAGAACTAACCAAAACTCAAGTAACCAAGCCAAACTCACTTAGAAACCCATAATATGGCATATGAACCGATTAGAACAAGAGAAGACACAATTGAACCGATTAAAACACAAAGAAACTCAACCAAATTCGCAAGAACAACAAACTAAGAGAAAACTACCGAACAAAAACACAAAATAAGCAAGTTCTACCGATTGAAATGACTAGAAACATCAAAGACATGTTTTAGGAATTGTTTTGGAATGGAAATGGATGAAGAAGATGAAAAGAACTAGGAAACTTATGTGGTTGTAGCTCTTGGAGATGTGCACGCCACTTGAAGGATGAAAGGCTTCAAGATGAGTGTAGTTGTCGCCACTTGAGAGTCCAAGAATGCACTCAAGATAAGACTAGAAGAGAAGAAGACCAAGTCTCTCTCAATTTCACACACCAATTTGGGAGAGGTTCTTTACTCAAAAATCAATTCTATCTATTTCAAAGACCCAAGCCCTCCTTTTATAGGGAGAAGGACCGGTCATCTATTACAAAGAAGCTTACAAGAGAAGCTTTACAAGGTAGCCTATAACTCTTCCACTTCTAGCGCCTAAAATGGAGAGTGAAGAGGCACCTTCTAGATTTGTCCTAAAAACTAATGCCTATAGGTGCTATACAAAATAGGTGTCTTAGGTTTCCCTCTTTATCACCTTCCTAAACACTATTCTATATTATTTACAAATTTATACAAAAGAAACTATAAAGAGAGATATT
>Ga0123342_1004863_pt1 | contig 20096 bp, 19 predicted proteins | sample Turbeawhitnodule_FD_89960 | JGI IMG/M metagenome (GOLD analysis project Ga0123342, IMG submission 89960) | Root nodule microbial communities of legume samples collected from Mexico - Turtle bean Mexico white nodule | ecosystem: Host-associated > Plants > Roots > Nodule | place: Mexico: Nepantla... | reverse complement strand
TTGAATAATTGATCTCTGAAACTGTCTACATATAAGATGTTGGCAATTGTTTCCTGCACCATATCACTGCACCCGATTTCAGCAGAAAAGACGAAACTATCCTTAAAAAAAATTTCCGAAATATGTGTTCTGAATTTTTTTTTCCAGAACGAAATTTTATATTACGGATTTTTTTATTCGGAATGAGTTTTTCATTTTTGTTTCCGGATTTTTATTTCCGAAACACAATAATCTCTTTTCTGGATTTTTTTTTCCGAAATGTATTATTTATCAATTCCAGATTTTTTTGTCCGAAATAGAATTTTAAATTTTGTTTCCGGATTTTTATTTCCGAAACTCAATAACCACTTCTGGATATATTTTTCCGGAATATATTATTTTTAATTCTGGATTTTTATTTCCAGAATAAAGGACATTTTTGGAATTTTTAAAATTGTGTTGGGTGTGGGAAGCATTTGCCTAAGATGTTTCTTACTAACAAGAGGTTCATACACGTCTCTTAAATGGTGTATCTGTGTACCAGACACTAATACTCGTAGGAGACGTATTGGTGAAGTGTCTAATTCAAGAAATATTGGTTGAATTTATGAAAATTCTAGCACAGTTATAACATAATCTTAAAAAGAAGAAATACATTAATTTTCTAAAAATTCAAATTTATTTTATAAATTTTAATTATGATTATAAAAAATAAGGAACAAATCTTTTTAAACCGCTCATGAGAAACATCTTTCTGCTAAAATAAAACTGAAATATACTCGTACACATAAATCTTTATTGTCAATTAATATAATTCGTAATTATATAATATATAGATTCGTATTCCATGTCCTGCATTTTAGAGATTATACGTATTTTCGTGTCCGTGTCAATGTATTAATGTGTTACATAGCTAACAAGTATCTTTGGTATCTAAGAATTTTTAATTTTTTATTGAAAATTATAGAAATACATAAAATCATAGAAAATATTAATGTTTTGCAGGGAAGGAAGATTTTGATTGAGGGAGAAATATTAATGTTGTGTTCACATCATTATGATATTAAGAATGATTATGAATTGTAAAATACCTTTTTACTTAGTTAACTTAAGATTATAGATTTGATACATCAAACCTTTTTGCTGAATGCACCAATAGTGCATTTTTAGTAAAAAAAATAAAAAATAAAAAATAAAATAAAATAATGTTTGTTGGGCATTTTGTTTTTCATTTCTAAACTTAAGATTATAGAGTTCATTTGTAATATTAAACCAGACATTGGTACTCCTGAGTTATATTATATACTTCTTTTTGCAGACAAAAAAAAACTTGGTTAACTTGAGACACTTTATGTGACATAATTGATCATATTTGCTAGAAACTTAGAAAAATTAGCCAATGTTGAGCATGTTCATGTTATGGAGATTAAGTTTTCCATTTCAAGCAACTTAATAATGATTGAAAGAAAAATTTGAACATTGAAAATTTGTGGACAGGCATCAGGAAGAGTGACTTACTGTGGTCATGAATTGTCAGAGTTTGTTCCTGAAAGAACATGTGCATATATTAGTCAGCATGATCTTCACTATGGAGAAATGACAGTGAGAGAGACACTGGACTTTTCTGGACGCTGCCTGGGAGTTGGAACAAGGTATGACATGCTGGAAGAGTTGTCAAGACGGGAAGTAGCAGCAGACATTAAACCAGATCCTGAGATAGACGCTTTCATGAAAGCCACAGCAATGGAAGGTCAAGAAACAAGTCTTGTTACTGATTACATTCTAAAGGTTTGGTGACACTTTCTTTCGATAGGTTTAGCCAACCAAACTTCATTTTCTTTTCATCTAACTTTTAGATGCTATACAACAGATTCTTGGATTGGAACTATGTGCTGATATTTTGGTGGGAGATGAGATGCAAAGGGGCATATCTGGTGGACAAAAGAAGCGTTTAACTACTGGTATGTGGATACGAAATTTCACTCAGAAGCATGTGTTATACTTGCATGTGTTGTTACAGAGGAGTAGTGATGCTTTTAAGTGACTTCATTTTGTTTTAGTTCTTCACAAACATGTACTCACATACTTTTCCTAGGGTGATATTTGGTTCTACTGTAACTCAAGGAGCACATACACTTCAAAGTTTTAGCTGGTCTCGTGTTGAAACCAGGTCAAACATGCATATATTGTCGAATAATTTCTAAAATGCTACCAATTCATGATGAAATATAGCAATAATTAGATGAATGCATCATTCTTTTATGTCTGCAAAGACTCATGAATGTAGCAATAGTTAGATTTGCGTCTAACGCAATTTTATATTAGCTTGTATGTTATGTTATGTTGTGTCCGATGCTGCGGCTGTGGTTTCTAGACTACGGTTGTGGTTATACCATGGAGTTTGAGAGGAAAATAACTGTGTTGAAGATTGCACATCGACTAGAAATTAGAGTATTTCATAGTATATAAGTGAGTGCAGATCTCACATCGTAAACTGGTTTTATGAGGTTGAATTAGACTTAAAAGTCTATTTCATAATATGGTATCAGAGTTAGGTTTAAGCCTATCCTAGCGATAGTTTGTTGGAGTTATCAGACTACCTATTATCGGACCACCTATAGTGTGTCATATTAGATTCCTTTGCATAATCATCCATTTTGCAGCTTTCATCAACAAGAACTTATATAACTGAATGCAGGTGAGATGTTGGTAGGCCCTGCAAAAGCATTCTTCATGGATGAAATTTCAACTGGTTTGGATAGTTCCACAACCTTCCAAATTGTCAGGTTTATGAGGCAGATGGTCCATATCATGGATGTTACTATGATTATCGCTCTTCTGCAACCTGCACCAGAAACATATGAACTTTTTGATGACATAATATTGCTTTCAGAGGGTGAGATTGTCTATCAAGGTCCCCGTGAGAGTGTTGAGCATTTTTTTGAAACTGTGGGCTTCAAATGCCCACAAAGGAAAGGAGTTGCAGACTTCTTACAAGAGGTAACTTCCAAGAAGGACCAAGAACAGTATTGGTTCAGAAGGGACATACCTTACAAACATGTCACAGTGTCTGAGTTTGTAGCCCATTTCAAGAACTACAGCATCGGTCAGCAACTGCATGAAAAGATTAAAGTTCCATTTGATCCTAATGAAAGCCATCGTGCTGCATTGGTGAAGGAAAAGTATGGCATCTCCAAATGGGAAATCTTCAAGGCATGCTTTTCAAGAGAGTGGCTTTTGATGAAGCGCAACTATTTTATATACATATTCAAGACTTTTCAGATTACTATATTAGCTTTGATTACCATGTCAGTGTTTTTCAGAACAGAAATGAAGCCTGGTGAACTTGAGGGTGCAGGAAAATATTATGGTGCACTATTTTTCAGCCTCCTTAATGTAATGTTCAATGGAGTGGCTGAGCTTGCAATGACAATCAATAGACTTCCCGTTTTCTACAAGCAGAGAGACTTCCTCTTCTTTCCAGCATGGGCTTTTGCATTGCCCATCTGGGTCCTCAGAGTTCCTCTTTCCCTATTGGAATCAGGATTATGGATCATCATCACTTATTATACTATTGGCTTTGCTCCTGCAGCTAGCAGGTATGATAATGCAACATCTAGATAGAGAGTAGAGAGTTTCTCAATAGCATAGAAATGAAATAATTGGTTTCTAGAAGGCTTAAACACTTATCCATAACATGTGCCAAGCTTGCGGGGACTAACAAAGAATATGGATACAAGGTTTCTAGAAAGAAGCTAATATTAATTTTGTTTTTTCTAATTTTTAGCTGTTTCTTTTTGTACTTAAGTCTAACTTTTAATTTTTTCTTTTCTTATTCTAGCTTTTATTGTACATTATGTCTCTTTAACTAAATCGAGAATGAGTGTATTACTGGTATATATTTAGATTCTTTACTTTGATATGAGTAAGAAAAATAAAATCGAAGAAATATTCATTCTCATATCTTGTATCTTCCTTCTTCTCTTTTGTTTATCTCTATTCTAGTTTATAATAACTCTTCTATCATTCTTTAGCTTTACTGACTACAAAACCTTGTTACAGGTTTTTTCGTCAGTTATTGGCCTTTTTCTGTGTGAATCAAATGGCTCTATCCCTATTCCGCTTTATTGCTGCAGTTGGAAGGACAAAAGTTGTGGCAAACACACTTGGTTCCTTCACAATTTTAGTTGTTTTTGTCCTAAGTGGATTTACTGTTTCAAGAGGTAACAGTTCTTCCATATACCATCAATTTCATATACTCTAAAGATTTAATATTAACTCAGATTTATATATTTTTCGTGTGCAATTGTTCCATTTATAGATGATATTGGACCATGGATGATATGGTGCTACTATGTTTCACCTATGATGTATGGCCAGAATGCAATAGCCATCAACGAGTTCCTAGACAAAAGATGGAGTGGTGTAAGATCTCAGTGTTTCTTTAATCTTATAAACACAAGATCATCATTAGTTTGTTGCTGATTCTTCACTTTTCACAGACAAATACTGACCCAAGAATTCCTGAGCCCACAGTTGGGAAGGCTTTTCTTAAAGCTAGAGGCATTTTTACAGAAGACTATTGGTACTGGAAATCTGTTGGTGCACTCATAGGATTTTCTTTGCTTTTCAACATTTGTTTCATTCTGGCTCTAACCTATTTGAATCGTAAGTTTCCATACTATATTGTTTTGTGTTACATAATACCATGTTTCTTATATTGTTCTAAAATTTCTTTCAAATAAAAAACAACATATTTTTCCTATTAGGTGGGGTCATGTTACATGGATCAAATCATATTAGTCTAAATATTCTTAACGGGAGAATTTGTAATAGAAAATTTTCTTTTGAAGAAAGTGTAAAGGAAGATTAGAAAAATGCTTATTTTTTAAACATAACAGAAAACCACATCAAGAGAGCATTGCTCCATGGTAGACACTGACCATCCAAAAAATTCATTCTATAGAAGCATCCTCTGATATTGCTTTGAAAATAAATTGCAGCATTTGGAAACTCAAAATCTGTTATATTGGAAGATGAAGACCAAAAGAAAAGCACATTTGCTTCATCCTTTGTAGAAAAAATGCCAACAGGAACTACAGAGCAGAGTTCAGCTTCAGTTGCTAATTCATTTGAAGGTAAAGTTTGATTCTCTCTTCAAATAATCTGCAATGAGATCATAAGAAGACAACATTTATATTTTACATAAATTCTGCAGTAAAAAGAAATGTCACTTGTATGTTGTATCTTAAATATAGCTTTTATCTACACACCTAAATGTTAGAGTAATGAGCAATTCACATCTATTGGAAATAAACACAAAGATATTGCAATTATTACAGGTATTGATATGGAAGTTAGAAAAACGGATCATAGCTCAATTCCTAAAGCTCCAGAGAGTACAAAGTCCAAGAAGGGAATGGTGCTGCCCTTTAGGCCTCTGTCACTTGCATTTCAAGATGTCAATTATTACATCGATATGCCACTTGTAACCTCCAATTCCCTCATCTTGTACCACTTTAACATTTTCTTTGATTTTTGCATTTTCCTGGCTATGCCAAATTCATTTTTCCCTTGCACTCACCATGATTCCATAACTAGCAGTAGTGTGTGCGTGTGTGTAAATGAGACAATTGACACCAAGAGTCAAAATTTTGCACTTACACCAGCTAATAGCTTTCTGTAGAATATACAATTAACCAATCTAACTGCATATACAAAGGAATGCCTAAAGAACTTTAAAAATATCATGTTTACACACGATAACAGTTTTGTGAAATGGAATCATCTAACTCAACAAGAAGTTCATGAAATTATATAGTGATGTCACCACTTGCACATGTTCAAAAGTGAGTTTGGTAATTTGTTGTCAGGAAATGAAGAAACAAGGAATTGAAGAGAATAGACTCCAACTACTAAGAGACATATGTGGTGCTTTCAGGCCAGGGATTTTAACAGCATTAGTTGGTGTAAGTGGTGCTGGGAAAACCACCTTGATGGATGTTCTTGCAGGAAGGAAAACAGGTGGTTATATTGAGGGAAGCATCAGCATATCTGGTTATCCCAAAAACCAGGCAACTTTTGCTCGGATCAGTGGTTATTGTGAACAAAATGATATACATTCCCCAAATGTTACAGTCTACGAATCTCTTGTGTTTTCTGCTTGGCTGCGTCTCAGTAACGAGGTTAATGAGGAAACACGAAAGGTATGGTTTTCTTCAATCAGTTTTCATGTTAAACTTCCCATCACTGGCTCTTTATGTGTCTGTGTACTTTGAAATTTGACTCTCTATACTTGTTTAGTTTACATATTCTACAATTAGCTAACATCAATAGTACTTGAGATACTTTTTGTCAGTACAATAGTGATAACTAAGTGATGTATGGAGGTATGCAACCAATAATTCTGTTCTAATTAGTACTTTGTCAATGCAGCAATGTAGTTGTTCTTTTTTAATAATAAAAAACTCAGCAAGAGCAGAAAAGAAAAATTAACAAAAGCAAAGCATCGATCAAGGACACTCCAAAAGAATATTTTTTTCTTATTTTACAAATTTAATTATTGTTTTACAGATGTTCATTGAAGAAATTTTGGAGCTGGTTGAGCTCCACTCGGTGAGACATTTTATAGTAGGCCTTCCTGGAATAAATGGCTTATCAACAGAGCAGAGAAAGAGGCTCACCATTGCTGTAGAATTGGTTGCAAACCCTTCCATTATTTTTATGGATGAACCAACAACTGGTCTAGATGCTAGAGCTGCAGCAGTTGTTATGCGTACTGTCAGAAATACAGTGGATACAGGTCGAACTGTTGTCTGCACAATTCATCAACCAAGCATTGATATATTTGAAAATTTTGACGAGGTGAATACTGATATTTATTTAGGACTAAACCCCACAAGAGGTTTATAAAGTCAAGGTCTAAAAAACTATTGAAATATTGTGAACCAATGGGGGGGGGGGGATGGTTTTGAAGGCACAATACTCACCTATGTAGCATAGACACATACATAGACATGGACATGAAAATACGTATAATCTCTCTAAAATATAGGACACGTGAATACAGATCTATATATTATACAATTATGAATTATATAAATTGACAATAAAGATTTATGTACAAGTATGTTTCAGATTTTGTTTAGAGCAGTAGATGTTTTTCATGGCTTGTTCAAAATGATTTATTCCTTATTTTTATAATCATAATAAAAATTTATATAATAAATTTGAATTTTTATAAAATTAATGTATTTTTCCCTTTTAAAATTGTGTTAGTATCGTACTGAAATGGTCAAAAATCCAATATATTTTTTTTGAATAGGACACTTTACCCATATGTGTCCTACGAGTGTCGGTGTCCGATACGTATGTCTGATACGCTATTTAAGAGAGTGTCAGCCTCATAGATACTCACTCACCCTTGAATTACATCTTTATATCAGTTGCTTTTGATGAAGAGAGGTGGACAAGTGATTTATGGTGGTCCTCTTGGTCGGAATTCTCAGAATCTTATTGAGTACTTTGAGGTAAATCTCTACCGTTATAGTGTCTAAATTCTTGAATTAGTATGATGCTTGTAATCTTACTGATTGTGCATGAACCATTCAAAGGGTATCACAGGTGTTCCTGAGATTAAAGATGGATATAATCCAGCCACATGGATGCTGGAGATCACTTCTCCTATTGTTGAATCTCAGCTTGGTGTGGACTTTGGAGAATTATATGCTAAGTCGGATCTTTATCAGTAAGTGGCACTAGCGGTTGTATTCGTAGAGATTCATGCTTCTTCTTGTCCAAATTTATCTGAACTTTCTCATGATGTTTTACTCATAGATACTTTGATAACCCTTTTACAGAAAGAACCAGGAACTTATTAAGGAACTATGCACACAAGTACCTGGAACAAAGGACCTTTACTTTCCGACTAAATACTCTCAATCATTTGTTACTCAATGTAAGGCTTGCTTCTGGAAGCAGAATTGCTCCTATTGGAGGAATCCACAGTATAATGCCGTCAGATTCTTCATCACAATAGTTATTGGTCTCATTTTTGGACTTATTTATTGGGACAAAGGAAAAAAGACGTAAGTTGAAAAGTAATCTGACTATAATGCACTTGATTAGTTCTTGTTAACATCTAAATTATTTCTAACTTGAATAAACAATGACACGGTTTTATCAAAGATATCATTAGGCATAAAAAGACCAAGCTGCAAAAACCAGCTTTGGTAAGGAACTCCTTATTTCAGAACCTAAATGGTGTCATCAGACTACCCCACAAGAGTCTTCCCTGTGGGGCTGGCACCAAGATACATTTTGCTTGAGAAATTTGTTTACTACTTGAGCATATGATCATAGACAATTGGGTAAGCTACCCCCATTTTATAAATCCCCAGCAGGGCAATGCTCATGATCTTGTGAGGAGCATGAGACACTGATACGACACGGATACTTGGAGATCCCACATCGACTAGAGATTAGGATATTTCATTCTTTATAAGTGGAATGCAAACCTTGCCTTATAAGCTAGTTTTATGAGGTTGAGTTAGGCTTAAAGTCCAATTTTTAACAATGATATTTGAGTCATTTAAAGCCTATCCTAGTGAGAGTTTGTTGGGTCTATCTTTTAAATTGGACACTTCATTATATGAGTTTGAGAGGTACCCAGCTCAATTTTCTGAATGACTTGAAATCCTTTAGCAGAGGTGTTGAGAATCTTTCTCAAGTTGTCTTGTTTCCTTATACCATCCCAAAGGTTATGTTTCTTTGGCTTAAATTTGTCTACGAAAGACCAACCAACTTGTTTTTAGTATCATATTTGTACTCTTTTGTAGCTTCAGGCCATCAATAAGAACTCTTGTTTGTTCATGATAAAAAATTGACATTAACTATAACTTTTGCAGGGAAAAGGAGCAGGACCTGTTGAATCTCCTTGGAGCTATGTATGCATCAGTATTTTTCCTTGGAGCCTCCAACACTAACAGTGTTCAACCTGTTGTTGCAATAGAAAGAACAGTTCTATACCGTGAAAGAGCTGCTGGAATGTACTCAGAATTGCCGTATGCAATTGGTCAGGTTAGAAGAAAGCATCTATTAAATAACTGATCAAAGTTGCACAATTTATTAAGAAAAAGTGCTGTGTTGCAGGTAGCAATTGAAGTAATTTATGTTGCAACTCAAAGTCTAGCCTATTCCATTATTCTCTACTGGATGATTGGTTTTGAACCACGTTTTGAAAACTTTTTGTGGTTCTACTACTTCATATTCATGAGCTTTATGTACTTCACACTGTATGGAATGATGACTGTGGCTCTGACACCAAACTATCAAATTGCTGCAATTGTTATGTCCTTCTTCATCAATTTCTGGAACCTGTTCTCTGGTTTTCTTATCCCAAGAACGGTAAGTATGTGTATTAGAACAGTTATCACACACACATGTATCCATATAATATATATAGTAACTCGGAAAAAGTTACTCCTCCTTTTAACCTTTCATTATTTCCTTAATGGTGATAAAAAAAATTAGCCTTTAACCGATAGATTAAGAAAAAAAAATGAAGGATGAGAGTTAGGATGGGAAAAACTCTTACTGTTCCCAAAAGATCCGATATGAGTCTAAGTTATGGTACAAACTTTATTTTACAAGCTGGTTTTTGGGATTGAGTTAAACTTAAAGTTTACTTTCTAAAATGATATAAAAGTCTACTTTAACTAAGTTTGTTCGGACTACTGTGCTACTCACAATCATATCACCCACAAATATCTAGTCATCCTTAACTAGATCTTGTTGCCAAAGAGTTTTACTAACCAGCCAGAGGGCAAGGCAAATGGAAAAGGAATACTGAAAATTATCACTTTCATGCATAAAATTAAATTTTAACTCAAGAATATTATATGATGGTGCACAGACCCAACTAAGGTTCAAAATTGCAGTTAGTTTTGTTGTGATCCTTGACATTGTGAGAAATTGTGCAGTCATGGTTGACTATGTGTGAGAACCACATTGGTGGAGGTCAAAGAATAAAAAATGACCCTTAGTGGAATGAATGAATCCTTGAACATATTTAAAATTTGAATTAACCCTTTTCATGTAGGCTAAGTTGCTATCCAATTCATTGTCTTTTTGTGATAGATTTCACTTATTATGCAGCAAATTCCAATATGGTGGAGGTGGTATTATTGGGGGTCTCCTGTGGCTTGGACTATATATGGACTGGTGACATCCCAAGTTGGTGACAAAAATAGTCCAATAGAGGTTCCTGGCTTTGGACTCATGACAGTAAAACAGTACCTTGACAGGCAATTCGGCTTTCAGCATGATTTCCTTGGAGTTGTTGCACTAACTCATGTTGCTTTTTGCCTTCTCTTCCTTTTAGTATTTGCATATGGCATCAAGTTCCTAAATTTCCAGAAAAGATAATCAATCACACAGGAATGAGTATGAAACTGTTTAGCAGAAAGATATTGGTGAAGTTATATGTATGACAAAGCTGCATAGTTTTTATCATTGTTTAATGTGCAATTTCATTGTTATCACTTCTCAATTTCCTTTGATTTGTAGGTGTCTCCTTATTGAGGGGTTTAATGCATGTTTTAATTAAACCAATACATGAAAAATCAGTGATTTAAATGCGGTTATCAATTTAGTACAAACAAAAAGAACTAGATTAAACTGTACTTTTGGATGATGATGACTGATAAACAATTTTCTTCAACAGTTCTAACATTGAGTCCTATATATTAGTCTAGTGATAAATCTCAACACTATAACATTCTATTTTTAATACTTTCTCCAATACTATTACTAAATTTTATAAAAAATTATAAATTTTGTTATATCTCATTTAATAACTTTTCTTCGAGGTTTAAAAGAGGATTCCACTTAAATTTGTAATTTCGAACTCAAATAATTTTTTTCATACATCTACAAGGCTAACAATAAGACTTTGAAGAATGTTCAAACTAGTTTGACTTGTACTAACAAAATGTTACTACCTCTACAGTTTGGATTTAACGGGCATTATTTGTAAAAGTTTTTTAATTTTAAGTTCGAGATATAATTAAGTTTTTTTTGCTAATTAATACTTTATTCTCCATATCTAATCTTTAATTAATCTATACGTATATATTTATTATGGAGTATAAATGAAAAAAATAAAGTAAAAAAGTTCATAATTATTTTATTGAAATGAAAATTTTAGTACATTTCTTGATTTCTATAACCATAAAAGACAGTTAGTAATATATTAGTTATTACCTCCATCAAAATATTAGTTATTCGATGATATACACAAATTAAGATATGTCCAAATTTGTATAAATTTAGATTAAAATACCATCAAACACATGCTATTTTATAAATTCTTGGACATTTTCGACTACTAATAATACTAAATAGGTTGAATTACTCATTTACTCCTTATAGTTATATAATTTTTTCCTTTTGGTCACTATAACTAAAATTGATTCATTTTGATTTCTTTTAATTTTTACAATATCATTTTTAACCTCTTTTAGTTCTTACTATCTAAAGCTATAAAAAATTAAAATAGTATACTTTAGGACAAAAAGGAATGATTTTTAAGTGCAAAGAAGGCAAAATTTGTTTAATTATATGGTTCGAATGAGTAATTTTATCTATTTAATAAGAGCAAAGTCTGGTTGCAGTCATAATAATATAAATTTATCCTCTTAATCATATTTGACTGCCCTAAAATACACTTTCTCTCTAACTCCGGTAGGAACTACACCAACTAGGAGGTGTGCTTTCACTATCAACAACGTCTCACACCAAACTTGAAAAATTGTTTAGTTGTAAAAATTAGTGTCAAATACACAAACCAAATTCACCATATCATACAGTAACTGTATACTCAAACTATTGCCATAGAGAATACTATTATATGATGAGAAAATTAAATACTGCTTTTGCTTGACACCGCACAATGAAAAGAATAAAAAAAACACAAACAACGTATTACAAAAACATGGTTATTCAAACATACTTAGGATATAAGATATGATTAGTGTGCTTAACAATCAACCCAAGTGGTTGTCTTCTGGCACTCAACAGGTTTGATGCTTTTAGCACCAATATTAATCTCAATCAGATGCAGATGATGATTCTTTGGGTTTGGAATTTTTTTTCTCTATTTTCTTTCCCTTCTTCCCATGCCTTTCTTCCTTGTGGTGGTGGCTTTGGTGAGGCTCAGTGGAGAAATCTGAGATGTCCAGGTGCACACCAGGATCATTGGCATGATAACTTCCACCAAGCATGAGAGAATTGTTGATGGCTTGGAAGTTGCTGTTAACATAGGTGCTCAGTGCCTCTGGCTCATCACCATGAGAATGGGTGCCTGATTTATCATCCAACTCACTTCTCATAGTGGCACCATTGTTGTTACCTGCAAGGGTGACCATGCTCAAACCATGTTCATCGTCCTTCCCCAAACGGTGGGTTGAGCCTGATTTGTGAAAATCAGTGGCCCTGTGAGTGATGGCAGAGACCATCTCCCAAATGTCTTTATTCAATTGCCTGTGTTTCTCTCCCTCAGATGGAGAAGGACTTGGCTGCACAGGTGAAGGCATTCTTTTTAAGGTGAATGAAAGAAATTGTTCACTGAAGTGTAGTATATTTGGGTCTGATTTGTGTTCAATATGAATGTGGGTGTGCTTATATAAGGGACCTGAGGGACTCCATTGTGGGGACTGAAGTAAAGAGAATGACTTGAATAGCAATAAAAGGATATTTATCTAATCAGCAGAAAAAGGATGAAGGATTACTTGACATTGGGTTAGCCTATTATGCTTCCACTTTGTGCCTTTATTGCCGCCAATGAACATTGTGAGGAGAAATAACAGCATTTTCAGCTTGATTTAGAAGCCAAATTGGAGAAGTCAGGAAAAAGTCACAAAGAACTAGGCTTTAGCATCCAACTTGATTTTTTCTTTTTATACTCTCCTTCAGAATTTCGGAAGTAAATATGGGTCACAACTTCCCGTATCCTAAAAACTTAAGTCACTATCTTAGATAATTTTATTTTGTGAATGAAGAAATGCCCGTAAATATGACTCTGGACTCGAAACAAAGCATTTAAAAACCCAATGGAGAATAATAACCACCCTGCCTTTGTAGTCTGAACCAAAAATAATATATTAAATTAAAAACCAACCTGATTGACAATAACTTAGTAAACACCAGACCTGATTATGTATGACCGTAATTTTTCCACTTTCTTGTAAAACAGACGGTTTTACACAAATAACATAGCTGATGAGAAAATGCATTCATAAAACGTTGCTATATTATTTTCCGTTGTGAAAAATTATTGGAAATTCAAAATAAATATCTTGATTTTTTCCAAAAGTTACTGAAACAGGGATTTATTTGGTTTCATCAGCCTAGTGATGACTTCTGATCCTCCTTTTCTCCTCTCCGAGATACAAACAAGGCTGAAAATTAGCATATATGCAAAAACAAAAATAGAAAATGGAGCAGTTACATTGTACAAGGTAGAGTCACATGGAAAACAATTGGGGAATTAGGACCCCACCTTAATGACACAGCATAAATGAATCAGGCAAAAAGAAGAACGACCTCATTTCTGGGGGAAGCCATGTCCGTTAAGGTAAATTTGCAGAGTCATTAGTAAGGCTTGCTGTAAAGGCCAAGCAAGGGTTTTTCCCTCTCCTGCACTCTTTTCCTTGCAGCTTCTCTTGCCTTGAGAGCTGCTTTTTCTTCTTCAGAGATAACCTTTGATTTTTCATTAGGTCTTTTTCTCTTGCCGACTGCAAGAGATGAAGGAGCAGCTTTCCCATTTCTTTTAGGATTCAAAGAAGTTGTAACTACTGGCCCAGATGAAGATCCATTTTGAAACTTATTTGATTTGTTTTCATCTGATTTCGACTGTGATGTTAACAAGGACTTCTTCGAAGTTGGTCCATCATGCCTGGCCTTAGATTTAAAGTGAGGAGAGACATACGCTTCTTCCTTTGTCACCCACTTGCCTGTTGAAATATTTTCAAGGAAGGAAATATGCCATCAAATATCAACTTGATAATTTACATGTATGGTAAGGTAAGACAAGAATTCTAGTGTCATACCAATGGCATCAGAGTAGTAAAATCCCGACTTTGGGTCATTGCAAAATCCATTTGTTTTATGATAATAATAGCCTGAACTGCTGTCAAACTCCCATTCTACACAACCATTCAACCACGAAGTAATAATCAGTTTTGAGATGCAAAAACGATACAGCAACAATGCAATACACTACACTGACACGTCTGTTGAGAGTATATAGAGTTGGATTTGTATCATGAAGCTACATGTATAACTTTTGGCATCATGGTCCTCTGCAGCTTAAAAAGAGAAGGCAGAGTCCTGACCTTAAATTTACTTGTTTTATGTAAAAAATTTAAAGCTAAATGTTTAAAAACAAATTTGCCCGTCAATTGTTACTACGGGAGATGCAGTTGAAAATATAACAGCAGCTGATCCATTCTCATATCTTTTTCCACGCTGAACAGGAACAAAACTTTATATTTATGCTGTCAATACAAAACCTACCAGCACCATTAATAGCTTCAGAAAAAAAAAAATCAAAATTCTTTTAAGGAGAAAAAAATTGAGTAATAAATAGACTTATTCTGCTCTTTCAGTGAACCTAGTACGATAAACCATAATAACATATTGATTTCAACATTTTCTTGTCTTATTACATACCAAAACGAAAAAAAAAGGACCCAGACGGGGAGGAGACTAATCATAAGTCTTAGATTTTTATATTCAAATTCTTTTCTGAGGAAAAGAAAATTCCACTTTATTAATAGAAGAAAGAAATTAACTAGAACACATTTTAGAGATGTTTTATACCATAGATTAAAGTTCTCTGCGGGGAATTAAAATTTGGCAGAAAAGTAATTAGACTATGTAACCCAAAATATACACCAAGTTACCAATCCTTAAAGGGTTTGGGCTTATTATAATAATATATAATGAACTCCAATCCCTAAATCTACCACGTGAAATCAATATCAGATAGGACAACTACCAATGCTCAATGGTCTTACATTTCCTCTTACAAAGAAAAGTCGGTTATAACTACAGCTTGCTGAGCAATTACTTACAAAGTAGGGTTTGCTTGACATATCCGCTTATACAAGCCAACTACCACCACTTTATGCAAAAAAGAAAAAATTGGTCTTTTAAGTATAATTATTACTGATCATCTTAGTAGAGAAGTGTCTCACAATAACTTCTTTGTAATGCTTTGAAAAAACGGAAAATATAAGTAATTTCAATAAATGGAGCTCTCCTAATTGAGTTGACTCCAAAATTCTTTTTTTCTATGTAAAGGACAACAATTTATTCCCCCGTAGTGTATGATCTAAACAAAGATTGAATGTCAAAACAATGTACACGAATAAGCAAATTAATAACTAATCAGAACTCTATCAATAGAAATAAACAGATTTTATACTTACAACCTTGGGCATCCAATTCAAGTGATTCTCTGGCTTCCTCAAATTTTGCTTTATCCTTTTGATAGCTACGCTGTGCTTTCTGCATTAGAATACAAAGAAACAGATATAACAATTTATATATTTCATCTTTGAGTATAAATGTGTAACAGAACATACAATGCTCTTGAAACTCAAATATAAAAAATTTGAAAAAAAGTTAAGCATAGATGTGAATTTCTTGCAACTTCCATTTCCAGATAATTCTCAATCTTCAGATACAGTAAATGTTTCACTTGAAAAATTATTTTGGGAATCCAAGACCCCTCTATGATAAGTATTTTGTTTGGATTTAAGTCAAGAGAAATGTTAACACTTATTGACACCCTTTTCGATACATGTTGGCCTTTAACAGTGTTTTAATAGCTAGCATTCCTCTAAAACCAATAATTATGCATTATGTAATTGGGAAACTTCCACTCATTTATTCTAGCATTGTAAGAAAAAGCAGTCATTGTCATCAGGGAGAAATTTAAAAAAAAATGAGAACCACTTATGTTTTCTGACTTTGCAGCAGTCCATTTCAATAACTTCAACAGGCTTGCTTTTGTGGCTTGAACAAACAGGTGAGATCACTATGGACGAATGAACTGTTCACGATTATGTGATTTGTTTATGAATTTTAACATCCTTTTACACTAGCAGATGGCTCTATTCATGGAAATCCAAAACATGCAACCTTTCATTAGGGTTCAAATCAACAGCCGATCAAACCCTCACTGTTGTCTGTCATCTACAAAAACTTTTACATTTTGCTTGAATACTACCTTGGATTTTAAACATTGGTTTTCATATTAGCTATCATTTTCCAACCTTGTGAATGAAATTCAAAGAAGCTTCACAAGTTTATGTAAACTCCCTTGTTTGATAACCTTGCTGATCCTTATGCATGCCTGATTTACTATGCTAATAAAATCAGTTACTTGTACACCTCAGTAATTGCACCAGAAAGTCCCGTCCAAGCATTATAAAAGTGATATCACAAAAACTTTTCAAACCATGATGAGTGCAGCATCAATATCAGTAATGTAAATATAAAATAAGAGTAAAAGCCTTACCGCTTCAATTTGTTCAATGGCACGAGCTGTTTCTTTCTGTTCTTTCTCCTTAGCAATATTCTCTTTTCGCATAGCAGCCAGCCTCTTGGCAACATTATCTTTGTGGCGTTGACCAAGCTCATGATTCCTAATGCTCGAAGGGTTGTTTGATATATAAATTTTGCAAAAGTCGCACCATTTGTTGCCCTGGCTGACCCAGTACTGAAAACCATAAAATAAAAAGGAGTAAAGAAAAGCCCTCAACTTCTTAGTGCATCCAAACAATTAACAACTCCAACTCTCACACATCAGAAACCAACCACTACATCTCAATAACCCACCCCCAAATCCTTCTCTCATGATAGTAAAATTCACACACAGCCAACAGTTCTTCTGAAATATACATACTACATGTTTGCCATATGTTACTAAGAAAAAAATCATTCTTATTTTTTACAAAAAACTACCTCATGAAACTACAAATAAGCAAGTATTTCTCCAAAATAAACCGACCTAAACATGGACTTAATAGTCTCCTACAGTCCTACCTTCAGATTCCCAATATATTATTAAAAAATCCAAATATTTTTACATTAAATTGGTTTTCAACTATAAGAAGCATAAATTCATAATATACAGGATTTTTGGGAAGTAATCTCGATTATGTAAGGGGCAGAAGGTTCAATAAAAAGTAGTTGGATATAATTTGCGTGCAGGAAAATAAATTATAAAAGGGTGAAAGAGTGCATAAGAACGATTATGAAAAGTGTATAATGAAAAATTGCGGTGATTAACGCGTTTACCTCAGTCATGGCAGCAAATCAGGGTTCCGAATCGACGCGGCAAGAACAAAACAATAATTGAAAGCTGAGAAGAAGAGAGGTTTGTGAGTTATGGTGTGAAGTGCATCCCAATCTCTTCAAATTTCAAAAACCTCCAGAAAGTAAAGCAGAGACTTCCCAAACAAAAAAAACGTCAGAGACTTGATGAAAGAGAAACAGAGAGAGGGAAATCGAGAGAGAACATGTTTTTTTCCGAGTAAGCATAAACCCACCAAATATCAACTAAAAGCCCAACAGTTGGCCCATAAAGCAGTGTACCCAATGATACTGGGCCTATTTTGGGCTATTCATCCTGCACTCCCTTAGTTTCAGACTCTTTCTTCCTACACCTCCATACCTTCTTGTGCCACCCCATACTAAATATGAAAATATCATTTTATCCTTTTTTTTTTCATCCCCTTGGATTTGAAATAATAAGCCTATGGATTATGTAATCCGGATAAATTTCGGATTACATAATTCGAAAGTCAATTTCATATTTAGAAAAGACTTCCGAATTATGTAATCCGAAAGCTAATAACACATCTGAAAAAAAGACTTCCAGATTACATAATTCGGAAGCTAATTTTATGTATAGAAAATACTTTCGGATTATGTAATTCGGAAGCTAATCACAAAAGATTTCTGGATTACATAATCTGGAAGCTAATTTTGAATCTAAAAAAAAGACTTTCGGATTATGTAATCCGAAATATTAAAAAGAATATTTTTGGAATAAGAAAAATTTAAGGGGTGGCACAAGAAGGTATGGAGGTGCAGGAAGAAGCAGCCTTAGTTTTAACATGAACCCATCAATTTTAAACATGTTTAGTTTCGGTTTTATACTGTGTAATGGATTAAAGATAAATACTTTTATATTCTAAAATATATTATCTGAACAATAAAATTAGTATTTTAAATAAATTTATATTTTAGATTGTGTAATTTAAAATAAAAAAATAAAAAATATACTTATGATATATATTTTAGAATATATAAATTTGTATTTCAGATATTACATTTTATATTAATAAAATATATCTTAAAATATGCACTCTAAAATAAAAAATACAAAATAATAGAAAATAATGTTTTTACCACCTCATGAGAATGCATCTTCAAATTACGGGGTTGACCATACCTCTTACATCAGCCTCCTCCTCCTCCTGCAGCTTTATTAATTTATTATTAATTTAAAAAGCTTTTTAAACTTTTATTATTTATATAATTATATTTTTTTTAATATTAAACTTTTACATTATTATTATTTTTTCTATAATATTTATGTTATATAAAAAAAATTATTTAATTAATATTAAAACAATAAAGGAGAAAGTATAATAAATACATACTGATACTCATTATTCAATGAAAATAACAATAAAACACAAATTTCAACATGTACTATATTGTTATTATTCCTATGCGTTAAAACAAACTTTACAGAAAGTAATCTTATATGACTACCACTACACACTAAGTGTAATTATTTCTATTAATTAATCAAAGATTTAAACCTTATATTTTATTATCATATGTGGAAAATGGTGAGGTTTCATAAATAAATCAGAAAATATAAGTAAAAATAAATAAGTAATGTGAAAAAATAATAATAAATTGATCAGTCTATCTTGAAAGCTTTTGGTTAGCATTGTTTTCGGTCATGCAATTTTTTTTTGTTGAATGTTGGTTTTACAAATTGTTTTAGCCATGAATTATTGTGCATAAGAATCTTGTGCTAATATGAATTACAAACTACAATAGCCATGAGCAAAGAAATGTATAGTATTTGTTACTATAAATTATATAAATGATCCTTTATATGTTACATTTTTATTCATTTTGGTCTATATATCTTTTTAAAAAGTCAATTTGATTTAAAAAAACATTTAAAATATCCTTTTTTGTTAATTTAAAATGTTCATTGACAAGAATTTTTTATTAAAAATATTGTGAATGCAAATTTCAACACATAACATACATCATATTCAATAAAAAACACAAATTACAAATTGTAAGCGGTTCTCAAACACAAATTATAAATACAGTAAAGCTCATAAAAACCCTAATATATAAGCCAATTTTTTATTTATATATCTCCAATAACACAACCTTCTGGCCTACTGCATGATGAAGTAACGTACTCAAGCATGAACAACAGGACCTGAAGAGTACAAACTAGCAATCAATATATGCACTCTCCAAGAAAATCATGAAATAAAAACCTTAAGAGATCAAAATAATTAGTTACAATAGAAACTAAAATAGAGATCATTTTAGAAACTTAAAAACAAATTGGTTTCTAAATTAGTTTCTATTATTTTCTATTATTGTTAAATAGTTTCTAAATTGATATCTAATTAGCAACTAAATTTGGTAGCAAAAGCCTTGGTTGCTAATTAGATACCAATTTAGAAACTATTTAACAATAATAGAAAATAATAGAAATTAATTTAGAAACCAAATTTCTTTTTAATTTCTAAAATGGTCTCTATAAGAAAATGATAAAAAATGGTAAGAAGAAGAAATGTTTCTTATTCTCTTATGTATATTACATCACTTCATGTATAGGAAATATATATGGATTTTCTCTCCCCCAAATTACAATCTAATTAGGTAGATACTAATCATGAGATTCTATAATTATTAAATTAATTGCATATAATTGGGTACAATATCGTCAAATATTGCATACAATAATTGCATATAATTTGATAATTATTATTTCCTTA
>Ga0123342_1004862_pt1 | contig 20101 bp, 20 predicted proteins | sample Turbeawhitnodule_FD_89960 | JGI IMG/M metagenome (GOLD analysis project Ga0123342, IMG submission 89960) | Root nodule microbial communities of legume samples collected from Mexico - Turtle bean Mexico white nodule | ecosystem: Host-associated > Plants > Roots > Nodule | place: Mexico: Nepantla... | reverse complement strand
TGCAGTCTTTGAACCATGGGAGGATTTCATCATGATGAGCGGTCAATTGAAGGCGCTTCTCGCCGTTCTTGCCGTTGCCGGCTACCAGAACAGAGACAAGATCGGGGAGCTCCTGCGCGGCATTCAAAACCCCCAGCAGGCCGGTCCCGGAGGCCAGCAGCCGGGTGGGCTTGGCGGCATTCTCGGTGGACTCGCCGGCTCCGGTGGTCTTGGGGGACTGCTCGGCGGGCTGACCTCCGGCGGGATCGTCAGCGGCGGACTCGGCGATCTCCTCAAAACCTTTCAGCAGAACGGCCATGGCGACACGATCGACTCATGGGTCAAACCCGGCCAGAATGCCGACATCAATGACGGCCAGCTCGCCGAAGCCCTCGGCCCCGATGTTCTCAACGAGATCGCCAGAAATACCGGCCTCTCGCGTGAGGAAATCCTCGGCCGGCTGAGCCGCGAGCTTCCGAAGGCCGTCGACGATTTGACCCCGGAGGGGAAGGTGCCCACCGAGGAAGAGGCGTTTATGTCTTCGGCGAGCCAGGCGACCAGCTCGGGGCGACCGAGCAGTTTCTAGTCTTGGGATAAAACGTATAGGTCGCAGCACTTGCGGCAGGCTTTACTCCATCCGCCGTCTTCCCAGGGCTTGCCCGAGGATCCAATGCCGGCTCCATCGGCCGGGGCATGGATTCCAGGCTCAAGGCCTGGAATGACGGAGGGTGGGGAGGTGTTGAGGCCAAACTCTGCCGGTGCGCGATCTCCGCGGTCACCGGCTTCAGTTCGAGAGGTGTTTTCGCAGGAAGATGTAAACGCTGCGGATCGACTTTTCTGCGGCGTCGGGATTGTATTTTTCGATATGGCCCAACACCTTCCGTCCCACGGTGAACTCCGGCGCATCGAATTCGTGGTACGTACCCTTGTAGATCGTGAGTTCGATCGGCGGGCTGTCGTCACTCAGCTGGGCAAGCCTCTTGCGGCAGCGTTCGGCCGGGCTCCAATTGTCGCGATCGCCGGTCAAGATCAGGATCGGCACCGTCGCATCGCCCTGGCTTGCCGCGCAGACGGGATAGTAGGCAACCGCCGCCTTGAACTTGCGGTCCATCAGCTGTTCGTTGCCTTCGATTTTCGTTCCCTCTAGAGTCGCGGTGCCGCCGGCCGAAAAGCCCATAAGGGCGACGCGCCCGATATCGACAAAGCCTTGTTTCGATAGGAAATTCAAAGCGCCATAGGCGTCGAAGACGCGATCGGGCAGGGGGCTTTGACAGGTGTCCTGGATGTTGCGGGTGGTGAAGCTGTCGACCACCAGCACGGCGTAACCCCATCGGACCAGCCGCTGCGGCCAAAGCTCTTTGATGCTCAAACGCAGGCCGTCGCAGCCATGCAGGATGACGACGGCCGGAAAGGGGCCGTCCCCCTGTGGGCGCGACAAATATCCGAGCAGCGGCATGCCCAGCGGTTGAGAAAGAATTTCGCCTTGTTCGGCAGCCTTGCGAATTCGAAAGGGGCTGAGCTTGACGGGCACGCTTTCGAACCGCACCAGTTCGTCGGCATCGGCGGGCGTTCCGGCGAGCGTGATGCCGAGAAATGCGGCAAGGCAAAGAAAGAGTCTCGCGGCTTTCACGGAACGCCTCCACCGTTCGACCGAAGCCTGCTGATTGTACGCCGGATCTGCAGCCCGGCAAAGCGGGCAGGGCCTTGCGTCGCCGGCCGGGTGAGGCAGGGTGGAGTTTAGCCTGACCCGTGATCGCGGCGGGAGGCCCTTGATCGCCCTGCCATTGTGGATTTGCCACGTAACTTATCCCTTGCTCCGTCTTCCCAGGGCTTGACCCTGGGATCAATGTCCGCTGCTGGGGAGGCAAGGTGGATTCCAGGCTCAAGGCCTGGAATGACGGAGGTTGAGGGGAGCTTCCGCATATCGCTGCCGGCTCGGAAATCGATCTGAGTTAGCGCTTGATCACCCCCCGGCAGATCATTTAAGACTACCGCAAATCCAAGCTGCGAAATTTGAATCCAGAGGTGATGTCGACGGTCGAGGTCGGTGCCGCCCTTCGAACGTATGTGCCGTTCGCCAATGCCTGCGAACAGGGGCTTGCGAACCTGTCAGCGTCTAAGCTGCCACCGCAGATTTGCCACAGCACTCACCCCTTGCTCCGTCTTCCCAGGGCTTGACCCTGGGATCCATGCCCGCTGCTGGTGGAGGCAAGGTGGATTCCAGCCTCAAGGCCTGGAACGACGGAGGTTGAGGGGAACTTCCGCATATCGCTGCCGGCTCGAAAATCGATCTGAGTTAGCGCTTGATCACCTCCCGGCGGATCATTTAAGACTACCGTAAATCCAAACTGCGAAATTTGAATCCAGAGGTGATGTCGATCAAGTCGGCGCCGCCGTTCGAACGTATGCGCCGTTCGCCAAGGCTTGCGAACCGATCCGCGTTCGTGCTGCCACCGCAGATTTGCCACGGAGCTTACCCCTTGCTCCGTCCTCCCAGGGCTTGACCCTGGGATTCACCTTGGCCTCATTGGCGGCGGGCATGGATCCTCGGCTCAAGGCCGAGGAGGACGGAGGGTGGGGCAGCGGCGCCTGACGGCCGCGTCGGCAGGACATCCACCCCTCACAAGGAGAACTGTAATGGACCCTTCGATTGCTCCGGCCTCGCGGGCCGCGGTGGTGACGCCGAATGACAGTGCGATTGTCGGGGCGCGGGCGCTCTATATCGGCACGGCGGGCGATGTGGCGATTGCGCTGCGGCGCGATGTGGATCCGGTCGTCTTCAAGAGCGTGCCGGCCGGGACGATCCTGCCGGTGCATGCGGCGATCGTGGCGCTGACCGGGACCACGGCATCCAACATCATCGCGCTGTTCTGAGCTTTTCAGAAGCAACCATGGGCAGACCGACCAAGTTCACCCAGGCGCTGGCGGAAAAGATCTGCGAGCGCATCGCCGACCGGGAAAGCCTGCGGTCGATCTGCCGAGATGAGGATATGCCGGCGAAATCGACCGTGCTCTCCTGGCTTGCCGATGAAAGCAAGGCGGCGTTTCGGGCGCGTTATGCGCTGGCCCGCGAGATCCTCGCCGACGGCTTCGTCGACGAGCTGGTCGAGATTGCCGACGACCGCAGCAATGACTGGATCGAAAAGAAGAACGCTAGCGGCGAAACCACCGGCTGGCAGGAAAATGGCGAGGCGATCCGCCGCTCGCAGCTGCGCATCGCCACGCGGCAATGGGTCGCCGAAAAGCTGAAGCCCAAGAAATACGGCGCCAAGGTCGAGCCCGAACAGGGCGTGACCGGCGAAGTCTCGCAATTGCTGGAAGATATCAATGGCAAAACCCGCGGACTTCCAAACGGCGGTTGACCAGTTTTCCGATTGGCGCTGGCGGCTGAACAATCTCTACTGGATCACCGACAAAGCGGGCAAACGCGTCAGGTTCGAGATGAATTGGACGCAGATGACCTTCTTCGAGCAGATGCATTATCTGAATGTGCTGCTGAAGGCCCGCCAGCTCGGTCTCACCACCTTCATCCAGATCTTCATGCTCGATGCCTGCGTCTTCAATCGCGATATCCGCGCCGGCACCATCGCCCATACGCTGGGCGACGTGCAGACGATCTTCCGGGACAAGATCAAATATCCCTATGACAATCTGCCCGAAGGCATTCGCAACGCCGTGCCCGTCGTCAGGACCAACCAGACCGAACTGCTGCTCGCCAACAATTCGAGCATCCGTGTCGGCACCTCGCTGCGCTCGGGAACGCTGCAATATCTGCATATCTCCGAATATGGAAAGCTCTGCGCCAAATATCCCGAGAAGGCGAGGGAGGTCCGCACCGGCGCCTTGAATACGGTGCAGGCCGGCCAGCTGGTCTTCGTCGAGAGCACGGCGGAGGGCCAGGATGGGCATTTCTATTCGCTCTGCGAGGATGGCCAGGTCAAGCAGCGCCAGGCGGCGAAGCTGACCGAACTGGACTTCAAGTTTCATTTCTTCCCCTGGTGGAAGGAGCCGCAATATTCGATCGCCGCCGATGGCGTCATCCTCAGTGATGCTTTCGTCAAATACTTCAGCCACCTGGCCGACCAGGGCATCACGCTGACGGACGGGCAGAAGGCCTGGTATGTCAAGAAGGCCGAAACCCAGCTCGGCGACATGAAGCGCGAATATCCCTCGACGCCAGCCGAAGCCTTCGAAGCCAGCGTCGAGGGCGCCTATTATGCCGATCAGATGGCGGTGGCCGATGCCGAGGAGCGCATCGGGGTTTTCCCGCATGTCGAGGGTTATCCGGTTCACACCATCTCCGATATCGGCATGGACGATGCCAACAGCGTCTGGCTGTTTCAGGTGCTGCCCGGTCGTGTCAGGATGATCGGTTATTTCGAGCATACCGGCACCGGCATGGACGGCATGCTCGACGAGCTGGCGCGGCGCAGTACCGAGCACGGCTATGTCTACGGCGTGCACAACATGCCGCATGACATCAAGGTCAGGGAATGGACGCGCGGCGGCATGACCCGCATCGAGATCATGCTGAAAGAGGTGAGGGCCCGCGGTCTCGGCACGGTGCGCAAGGTCGAGCGCGCCTATGTCCACGACCGCATCAACGGCACGCGGCGCATTCTGGCAAAGGTCGAGTTCGACCAGGCCGGATGCATCGAGGGCATCAAGTGCCTGAGGAACTACCGCAAGGATTGGGACGAGGATCTCGGCGTCTTCCGCGACGAGCCGCTGCACAACTGGGCCTCGCACGGCGCCGATGCTTTCGGCGGCCTGGCGATCATCTTCACCGGCCTGGCGCCCGAGCCTCTGCGGCAGGAACGTAAGCCGCTGCCGACCTTCCAGACGATGACCTTCAACGAATTTGCCGATTCCACCCCGAGACAGAGCGAGCGTGTTTGATGGAAGACGAGATAACGGCTCTAGAGGGCGGAGAGCGCTGGGATCCGGCAAAGGTCGGCGCCCACTGGCAGCAGGAACTCGAGCGCGCCCAGCGCTATTTCAAATCCTGGCACGACCGCTGCGTCAAGATCGAGAAGATCTATCTCGACCAGCAGTCGGACCAGACGAGCGCGGCCAAGCGCCGCTTTCCGATGCTCTGGGCCAATACCTCGGTGCTACAGCCGGCCGTCTATGCCCGCGTGCCGCAGCCGGTGGTCGAGCGCCGCTTCAAGGACCCCCAGCCTGTGGCGCGCATTGCCTCGGAACTCGTCGAACGCAATCTCGCCTATACAGGCGACGAGGCCGATCTCGATTCCATCATGCGGGCGGTGCGCGACGATTTCCTGCTCTGCGCCCGCGGCACGGTGTGGCTGCGTTATGAGGCCGATTTCGAGCCGCTCGACATGGGCGTCGAGCCCTCGAACCCGCCGGCAGGCCAAGGTCTTGGCGCGCCTGGCGGCATCTTCGACGAGATCGGCGCCATGGGCGGTCCTCAGCCTGAGGTGATCGCCGACGAGCGTGTCTGCATCGATTATGTCCACTGGTCGGACTTCCTGCATTCGCCGGCACGCCGCTGGAAGGATGTCACCTGGGTGGCGCTGCGCGTGCCGATGACCGATGAGGAGATGGAGAAGCGCTTCGGCACGGAGGCGATGACATCGCGCGCGGCGGAAGGTGCCGCCGGCAAAAAGGGCGAAAGCCAGGCCGAGCGTGCCGAAAACGAGGGAAAGACCCATATCTTGGAAATTTGGTGCAAGAGCGAGAACTATACCGTCTGGATCGCCGATGGCGCGCCGGTGGCGCTAGAGGTTTCCGAGCCGCCGCTGGAGCTGACCCATTTCTGGCCGTGCCCGCGCCCGGCCTACGGCACGATGTCGACGAGCTCGCTGATCCCGGTTCCCGACTATGTCTATTATCAGCAGCAGTGCGACGAGATCGATCTCCTGACCAAGCGCATCAACAAGCTGACTGATCAGCTGCGGCTGAAGATCTTCTATCCCTCCGGCGATGGCGCGATCTCGCCGGCGATCGAAAAGGCGATGCGGCCCGAGAACGACATGGTCATGGTGCCGATCCCGGAATGGGCCGCCTTCACCGACAAGGGCGGCTCGAAGGCGATCGTGACGCTGCCGATCGACGAGGTGCAGAAGGTGATCGTCGCCTGCATGGCGGCGCGCAAGCAGCTGATCGAGGATGTCTACCAGATCACCGGCATATCCGACATCGTGCGCGGCGACACGCAGGCGTCGGAGACGGCGACGGCGCAGCGCATCAAGAGCCAGTGGGGTTCGATCCGCATCCGCGACCGCCAGGCCGAGCTGGCGCGTTTTGCCCGCGACATCATCCGCCTTGCCGGCGAAATCATCTGCGACCAGTTCCAGCCGGAAACGCTGATGCTGGTCAGCGGCATCAAGCTTCCGACCATGGCCGAGAAACAGCAGGTGCAAATGCAGATGCAGCAGATGCAGATGGCGGCGCAGCAGGCGGCGATGCGGGCTGAGCAGACCGGCCAGCCGAGCCCGCCACCGCCCGAAATGCCGCCGCGGCTGCAGCAGATGATGGGGCAGCCGACGATCGACGAGGTGGTGCAGCTCTTGCGCAACGACAGCATTCGCGGTTTCCAGATCGAAATCGAAACGGATTCGACCATCGAGCCCGACGAGGACGCCGAGAAACAGCGCCGCATGGAGTTCGTCCAGATGGTCGGCGGCTTCATGCAGCAGGCCGGCGCCATGGCGCAGCAGAGCCCGATGCTGGTGCCCGTGATGGTCGAGACGCTGCTCTTTGCCGCCCGCGGCTTCCGCGCCGGCCGCCAGCTGGAAAGCACGCTGGAGCAGGTGGGCGCCCGGCTCTCACAGGCCGCCAGCGCCCCGAAGCCGGAACCGCAGCCTGCGCCCGGCGAGATGATCAAGCTGAAGACCGCTGAAGTGAAGGCCGGCGCCGAACAGCGCAAGGCCGAGCTCGGCGTAGCGCAAGCCGAGATCGAACATCGCGCCACGGTGGAAAAGGCGCGCGGCGAGATGGCGGCGCAAGCGATTGATGAGATGCGCTCGGCGCAATCCCTCTACCAATAGACTGCCGGGAGCAAAAACATGAGAGAACGCTATTGCCGCGTCTGCGGCGGCTGGCACCAACTCGACCAATGGCCGCAGAGTTGCATGCAGGCGCAAAATGCGGCGCAATCCGATCTGCCGGCGCCGCATTTCGTCAGCGACAGCATCGATATCCGGTCGATGCATGACGGCCGGCATTACACCTCGAAAGCCAAGTTGCGTTCCGAGTACCGCGCGGCCGGCGTGGAAGAAATCGGCAATGAGAAGCCCCGGCCGATCGAAAAACCGAAGACGGATCGCAACGAGATCCGCAAGGAGCTGCGGCGGGTTTACGCCGAATACAACGCCTGACGCATGTCGCGGGACAACGACATGCACAACGCCTGAACCGGGCATCAATCCCCGACATAGGAAATTTCCCAATGGATATGGAAGACCTCAACGAGGCCGGCAACGGCAGCGAAGATTTTGGTGCGTTCGACGACAAGCCCGTCAGCATCCGCGACAGCCTGAAGGCGGCCATCGACACCGTCGAAGGCAGTGGACCGGCCGATGCCGCCGGCCAGCCGCGCGACGGCGAAAATGGCCGCTTCCTCGCCAAGGGGCAGGAACAAGCCGCCGTCCAGCAGGTGCAGCAGGCTGAGAGCCGGGGGCAGGGCGTCGAGCAGCCCGCCGCCGGCGGCAGTCGCGTGCCGCCCGGCTGGTCGGCGGAAGCCAAGGCGCAATTCACAAGTCTTCCCGGCGAGGTGCAGGCAGCGATCGCCAAGCGCGAACAGGAGGTCGATAACGGCTTCCGCGTGCTGCAGGATTACAGGGGCCTCGAGGAATTCACGCCGCTGATCCGCCAGGCCGGCATGACCCATGCCGATGTCATGCGCCGGGCGATCGACTGGGAAAAGGCGCTGATCCGCGATCCCGTCAACACCGTTCTTCACGTCGCCAAGGTGGCCGGGGTCGATCTTCACGCCCTCGTCAACGGTCAGACGGGGGAGACCCTGCAGCGCAATGCGCAGCAGATACAGCCGCAGCCTCGATCCCTCAATGTCGAGGACACGGTCGAACACGTTCTGCGGAAAAGGGACACCGAAACTCAAGTCGATGCCTTCCTTTCCGACCCGGCAAACGCGCATGCCGAAGACGTGCTTGACGACATGGTCGCCCTCATCAACGCCGGGCGGGCATCGTCGCTTCAGGACGCCTACGACGCCGCATGCTGGATGCGCCCGGACATTCGCCGCCAGTTGATCAGCCAGACTGCGCAGCCGCTCCACCAACACCAAGCCCAGAGGGCCGCAGCGGCAGATCAAGCCCGCCGCGCCTCGCGATCCATCTCTGGCTCCTCCGCACCGGGCCCGACCCGCGACGCGGCAAGAGGCCAGCCCACCTCCATCCGGGACTCGCTGCGCGACGCCATGCGTTTTTCGCGCGGCCAAGTCTGATCAAAGGCCAATTCTGATCAAAGGAATGATCGATGCCCATCTCGCCCAACCTCTCTGAAATCGTCACCACGACGCTGCGCAACCGCAGCGGCACGGTCGCCGACGACGTCACGAAGAACAACGGTCTTCTCACCCGTCTCAACAGCCGCGGCCGCAAGAAGCCCATTTCCGGCGGCCGCACCATCGTCCAGGAACTGCAGTACCAGGAAAATTCCACCTTCAAGCGCTATTCCGGCTACGACATCCTGAACGTCCAGCCCTCCGACGTCATCACCGCCGCCGAATACGATCTCAAGCAGGCCGCGGTCGCCGTCTCCATGTCGGGCCTCGAACAGCTGCAGAATTCGGGCGAGGATGCGATCCTCGATCTGCTCGAGCAGCGCATCGAGAACGCCGAGACGACGCTGAAGAACAACATCGCGCTCGATTGCTATTCCGACGGCACGGCCGATGGCGGGAGGCAGATCGGCGGCCTGCAGCTGCTGATCTCGACTTCGCCGACCTCTGGCACCGTCGGCGGCATCTCGCGCGCCACCTGGGGTTTCTGGCGCAACCAGAAATTCTCGGCCTCGGCCGACGGCGGTGCGGCCGCCACCAATGCCAACATCCAGAGCTACATGAACCGGCTCTATATGTCCTGCGTGCGCGGCTCCGACGCGCCCGATCTCGTCGTTGCCGACAACAACTTCTTCCGCCTCTACTGGGAATCGCTGCAGGCGATCCAGCGCATCACCTCGGCCGACAAGGGCATGGCCGGCTTCCAGTCGCTGCAATACATGGGCGCCGACGTGATCTTCGACGGCGGCTTCGGCGGCGGTGCGCCTCTCAACCAGATGTTCTTCCTGAACACCAAATACCTGTTCTACCGCCCGCACCGCGACCGCGACATGGCGCCGATCGGCGATGAGCGCGTGAACACCAACCAGGATGCCTTCGTGCAGCTCATGGGCTTCGCCGGCAACCTCACCATGAACAACGCCTTCCTGCAGGGCGTGCTGTTCGCCTGATCGAACGAAAGGAACAAGCAAATGTCGATCGCAACCATCCAGTCCGATCGTCTTGGCGCGAACCCGTTCGTCGTCGAAGGCCCGATCGTCTCCGGCTCCGGTATTCCGGGCCCGAATTTCGCCCTCGGCGCTATCGCCGGCGGCGACCGTGAATCCGAATGGGTCTATTGCCAGCTGGTGCTCGCCTCGCAGACGACCCTGCAGCCCGGCCAGTGGTTCCAGTGGACCCGGGATTATGTCGCCTCGCTGCTGACCACGGCGGCTGCCGTCGTCGGCCAGCGCTGCGGCGTCTTTTCCGGGGCTGCCCAGCCGCCGACCGTGACCGGCGGCCCGGTCGGTGCCGTCACCCTTGCAGCCGGCACCTATTACATCTGGCTGCAGCGCAACGGCCAGGCGCCGTCGCAGGTGGCGACTGCAACGGCCGCCCTCGTCGTTGCCGAAACCACCGCCACCGCAGGCCAGGCAAGTGCGCCTGCCTCGGCCACCACAACCACCAAGGCGATCGCCAACGTCAACTTCGCTGCCGCCAACCAGACCTTCACCGCAACCACCGTCAACGGCTCCAACCTGTTGACCAGCCTTTCCGGCCTCAATGCCGGTTCCGGCCCGTTCATCGGCGCGGCGGTTGCCGGCACGGGTATTGCGGGTGGCACGACGATCTCGGGCATCACCTACAATCCGAACGGCGTTGTCCAGAGCATCACGCTCTCGGCCAATGCCACCGCCAACGGCACGGGCATCACCATCACCGCGACGGGCGTGCTCGAAGCGACGCTGATGCGGCCGTTTCTGTCGAAGGTGAATTAACGCAAGCCAACGGGCGTTTCGGCGCCCGTTTCGCCGACCTCTTTTTGAGGGGCAGGCCGCGCCCTCCAGCGCGAGCGGCGAGCACGCTTTGTCAACATCACACTAGGCGCATCCCCACCCATCCACATCTCCCCGCCATCAACAGCGAGCAAGCACCATGCCCGACAACACCGGAATTTATGCCTCCTTCAGCCTCGAGCCGGTCGAACAGACCTTTCTGACCGAGAAGGAGGGCCGGCCGATTTTTGCCGATAAGGAATTCGTCCGCATTTTCATCGCAGGCGACAAGCATACCGAAGTCTACCGCGAGGTGACCGACAACGACAAACAGCGCTTTGCCGACGCCTATAAGCGCTTCAAGGAAGGGGCCGAGGCCCGCGAGCAGCTGACCGGCACGCCGCTTTCGCAGTGGCCCTACCTGAAGCCCAGCCAGATCAAGGAGATGGAGGCGGTCAATATCTATACCGTCGAGCAGCTCGCTGCCCTTTCCGACACCGCCAAGCAGAAGATCGGCATGGGCGCCAACGAACTGACCGCCGCCGCCCGGGCCTATCTCGCAACCGCCGAGAATTCCAGCGCCGCCTCTGCTTTTGCCGCCGAAAACGAGCGGCTGAAGGGCGAGGTCACCCGCCTGCAGGAGCAGATGAGGGAGATGGCCTTGCGTTTCGAGGCGATCGAAAAGGACGGTGAAGGCAAGGGCCGCAGCCGGCAGGCGGCCTGAGGAAGCGCTGAACCAACATCCTGCTCTGAACCGGAGATCTCCCGCATGTCGCTGCTGACCATCATTCAGAATGTCTGCGCCGAGATCGACCTCGATCCGCCGACGGCTGTCATGTCCTCGGCGGATCCGCAGATCATGCAGCTGCGCATCCTCTCCACCCGCGCCGGACGCGACCTGATGCGCGAGCATGACTGGTCGGCGCTCTCGGTCGACCGGCAATTCACCGCGACGGGCGCCAACCCCGAGCCGGCCGAGCCGCCCGCTGACTGGGACCGCTTTGCCGCCAATGCGAAGATCTGGAACGCTTCGCGCCTCTGGCAGTTGAACGGCCCGGTGGAGCCGCAGACCTGGCAGCGCCAGACGATCCTCAATTCGAACCCGGTGCCGCAGATCTGGCGTCTGGCCGGCGGCAAGCTCGACATCTACCCGAACGCCGCGGGCGAGACGATCAGATACCAATATATCTCCGGCTTCTGGGTGGCGGTGAATGGCGGCGCGAGTTTTGCCGGCAACTGGGCCAACGACACCGATACCGCCCGTTTCCCCGAAGACCTTCTCGAACTCTCGCTGATCTGGCGCTGGAAGCGGGCCAAGGGCCTCGATTACGGCGAGGAGATCGCCAGTTTCGAGCGCGCCAAGGAAGCCGCGATCGGCGCCGATCGCGCCGCAGCGCCCGTCGACCTGTCGCTGCCGGCGAGGGGCCAGGCGCTCGAGAATTATTGGCCCGGCACGATCACGGGGGCAAATCCATGACCCGCAGACCTGTTCCCCCCAACGGCCGCACCGGCCGCGTTTCGCCGGGCAAAGACTGGACCGCGCCGATCGGCGGCTGGCGAACCGATGTCGAGATGGCCGATATGCCTGCCGATGCGGCCTTTCAGCTCGACAATTTCTTTCCCGAAGCCAACCGGGTTCGCGCCCGCTACGGCTTCCTTCCCTTCGCCACCGGTCTCGGCGGCGACGTGCAGACGGTGATTGCCTATCCCGGAGTCGGCAACAGGCTGTTTGCCGCCGCCGGCGACAAGATCTTCGACGTGACGGTCGGCGGGGCTGCCGGTGCGCCCGTCGTCTCCGGCCTCGCCAGCGCCCATTGGTCGGTGCAGCAATATACCAACCCGGCCGGCCAGGAATTCCTGCGCCTGGTCAACGGCCTCGACACGCCGCTGCTCTTCAACGGCGCCTCCTGGACGAACAATTTTCTCACCGGCACCGCAACGCTCGCCACCCAGAACGTCGCCATCCGCAACGTGGCCTATACGCTGAGCTTCTTCGGCACCGGCTCGGTGGCGCTTTCCGGCGCCTTCGCCGCCACGCTGAACGGCACCGGCGTCGCCAACCGGGTATCGCTCACCTTCACGCCGGCGGCCGGCACGCTCACCGTCACCGTGACGGGATCGGTCACCAATGCGCAGCTGGAAAAAGGCTCGGTCGCCACACCCTATGTCCCATCGACGATGATCACGGGCATTCCGGACGCCTCGCTGCTGATCGCGGTGACGGCCTATCGCTCGCGCCTGTGGTTCATCGAGAAGAACTCGACCAATGTCTGGTATCTCGCCACCGATGCGGTCAGCGGCACGGCGACGGTCCTGCCGGTCGGCGGCAATATGAAATATGGCGGCACGCTGGTTGCGATCAACGTCTGGACCATTCCGGTGTCCACAGGCCTGCAGCAATGCCTGGTGCTGATCTCTTCGGAAGGCGAGGTGATCGTCTTCCAGGGTTCCGATCCTTCGAATGCGGCCAATTGGAGCCTGATCGGCACCTTCAAGCTCGGCCGGCCGCTCGGCAGCGATCGCTGCCTGCTGTCGGTCGGCGCCGATCTGGCGATCATGACGACCGACGGCATCGTGCCGATCACCAAGGCGGTGCAGCTCGATCGCGGCGCCACCAGCCTTGGGGCGATTACCGCCAGGATTGGCCCGACATGGCGCGAGACGGTGGCCGCCACCGGCACGACATCCGAGGAGTGGCAGCTTTCGAGCTTCCCGGCCCGGCAGATGGCGATCGTCAACCTGCCGTCCTCCTTCGGCCCTTATCAATATGTGATGAACACCGAAACCGGGGCCTGGTGCCGCTTCGTCGGCATGTCGGCCTCCTGCTGGGCGACATGGCAGGACCGGCTGTTCTTCGGGGCGGCCGACGGCACGGTCTACGAGGCCGAGGTCGGCGCCAACGACAATGGCGTGGCGATCGACGCGCTGATGGTCGGCGCCTGGAGCCGCTATGGCGACGGGCTCTCGACCAAGCTCTCGAAGCTGATCGGCGTGACGGCGCAGATCGGCGTTTCCACGGTGATGTATGCCGGGATCTCAGTCGATTACCAGACGAAGATCCCGACAGCGCTGCTCTCCTCGGTCGAAAACAATGCGGCGGCGAAATGGGGAACGGCGATCTGGGGCGTGTCGAAATTCCCTGGCATTTCGCTGGTGCGCAGATTCGCCTCCGCCGGCGGCGCGGGCTCGGCGCTGGCGCCGACGATCCGGGCGCTGATCTCCGGCTCATCCGGCTCCGTCTCCGAGGCCGCCGTCGTCGGCGGCTCGGTGCTTTACGAAAAGGGTGCGCCGATTTGATCGTCAGCCAACCCAGCGAGGAGATCGCCGCCTGGGTGGGCGGCAGGATCGGCGTCACCTTCCACCCGCCTTACACCACGCTTGCCCAAATCGACCGCGGCCGGATCATCGCCGGCTTCGTCTTCAATGTCTGGAGCGAACATGACGTCGAGGTTTCGCTGGCCGCCGACCGGCTGACGCGGACGCTGATGCGATCGGTCTTCCGCTATGTCGCCCATCAACTCGGCTGCCGCCGCGCAACCGCCAGGACACGGGCCGACAACATCGTGACCCAGACGATGCTGACAAGGCTCGGCGCCCGGCTGGAAGGCCGCCAGCAGGCCTATTTCGACGAGTGCGACGCGCTGCTTTACGCAATCATGAAGGAGGATTTTCCCTATGGTCTCCACGCCGAAGGCCCCGAAGGCGCCTGATCCGACACAGACCGCGGCGGCCCAGACGGCCACCAACGTCGACACCGCCATCGCCAATGCGGGACTGAGCCACACCAACCAGTACACGCCGGATGGTTCGCTGGAATACAAAGTCAGCGGCTACCAGACGATGAAAGATCAGACCGGCAAGACCTACCAGCTGCCGACCTATTCCGCCTATCAGACCTATTCGCCCGAGAACCAGGCGATCTACGACCAGACGCAGCAGACGCAGCTCGGCCTTGCCAGGCTCGCCAACGACCAGACCAACAAGATCTCCGGCGTGCTCGGCACCAATGTCGATCTGAGCGCCGGCAATGTCGACAAATACGTCAACGACCATTGGCAGTCCGGCTTCGACAACCAGTGGGACCGCGACCAGGCGAGCCTCGATCAGAGCCTGGCCGACAAGGGCATCTCGATGGGCTCGGCTGCCTACGACAACGCCATGCGCGATTTCTCCACCCGCAAGCAAGCCGCCTCCGACCAGTATCTCGGCGACATGTATTCGAATGCCCAGAACGCCATCCTGACCGAGCGCAACCAGCCGCTGAACGAGATTTCGGCGCTGATGTCGGGCTCGCAGGTGCACCAGCCGAGCTATGTCAATTCGCCGACGACGCAGCTGCCGACTGTCGATCAGGCCGGGCTGATCAATGAGAACTACAATCAGAAAATGGGCCGGTACAACCAGCAACTGGCCAAGTCGAACGCGGCGATGGGAGGCCTGTTCGGGCTTGGCGGCTCGCTGCTCGGCGGCTGGGCGATGGGATCGGACCGGCGGCTGAAGGAGAATATCAAACGTGTCGGCACGCTGGATAACGGCCTGCCGGTCTACGCCTTCCGCTACAAGAAGGGTGGCCCGGTACAGATCGGCCTGATGTCGGAAGATGTGCGGGAGGTTCACCCGGAATCGGTGTTCGAAGCTGCCGACGGGTTCGATCGCGTCGATTACGAAAGGGCCGTCGCATGATCCCAACCATCTCAGGCGGCAATACCGGCAGAAAACAGAGTGATATCGACGACCAGCGCAAGCAGCTGGCCTACGCGATGTTGCAGCAGGGCATGGATACCAGCCCGGTGCAATCGCCCTGGGAAGGGGTCGCGCGGCTTGCCGAGGGCGGGCTCGGCGGCCTGGCGGTTCGCCAACAACGGCAGGCGCAGCAGGCAGGCGCCGGTCAAGGTGCCGGCGCTCCGACAGGCCAGCCTTCCACGTCGGCACCGGCCTCTCCCGGCTTCCTGTCGCTGTTCTTCGGTGGCGGACCGACGCGCCGGACTGGCGGCTGAAGAAGGACATCTGCCGCGTCGGCGGGGGATAACGGCCTGCCGGTCGACCCTTACCGATGGACGGCGGTCCGATCCGGATCGGCCTCGTGTTCAACAATGTGTGAAAAATCCATCCAGACGCCGTGTTCAAACATGCAGACGGTTTCGACCGCGTCTTCTACGAAAGGGCAGTGGACCAATGTCACTAGCGTCATTCATTTTCGGCGGCGATACCGGCAAGACACAGGGCGACATCAGCGACCGGCGCAAGCAGCTGGCCGATGCCATGCTGCGGCAGGGCATGGAGTCGGGTCCCATACAATCCCCTTGGCAAGGGGCTGCGCGTCTTGTCCAGGCCCTCCTGGGTGGGCTGGCGATCCGCCGGCAGGAGCAGCAGGCAAGCGGCGACGGCAGCGCGACGCCGCCCGGCGATCCGGGCGACTATCCCTTCGCGCCGCTGCCTGACAACGGGCCCGTTCCGCCGGAAAGGCCCAATCTCGACCCGCTGATGACGACGGACGACCGCGGCGAACAGCCCATGGCCACGGCCGCCCAGCCCGGCGCCGGTCTCTTCGCGCCGCTGCCCGACAACGGGCCCATTCCGACGCCGAAGCCCTATCGCGACCCGATGGTCACGACGGACTATCGACGGGAACAGCCCATGGCGGCCGGTCAGCCTGGCGATGACGCCCTCGCTCCGCCTGCCAACCCTCCCATTCCGACGCCGCGGCGCTATCGCGACCCGATGGTGACGACCGACGATCGCCGCGAGCAGCCGATGGCGGCCGATCAACCGGGCGACGATGCCTTCGCTCCGCTGCCTGACAACGGACCCATTCCCTCGCCGAGACCTGGCTATCGCGACCCGCAGGTGACGACGGACAAGCGCCGCCAACAGCCAGCGGCGCCAGCTGCTGGCGGCGGCGGCGCCGGATCCGCAAACGACGGGGCAGAGCTTCAAACCATTCTGTCCGATCCCGTTCGTAGTGCCAAACTGCCGCCCGGCATGCGCAACACAATCCCGCCAATCTCAAATACGCCGGGCAGCATGGGCCAGGGATCATCGGCCCTTCCGAGAACACCGATCAGGGCGACCCGCAAGTCGTCTATGCCACGCCGGAAGCGGGCATGCGGCACAATGTCTGGCAGATCATGAGGAAGTATCGAAAAGGCATGTTGACCCCGAATCAGATGATTGCTGGAGCCGGCGGATGGACGCCTAAATCTTTCACGGCGGCTGCCAACATTGCGCAAATGATGGGCATCGACCCTGACGACGATCTGCAACTGACCGACCCGGCAATGGCAAAGAAGTTTGTTCGCGCCCTCATCACTCAGGAACAGGGAACATCGGGCGCTCTTTATCCGGACAGCATGATTGAAGCGGCAATCGCAGCACAGTCCAAGGGCGTTGCCCATGCCGTGCCGTCCCAGCCGGCCAAGGGGCCCGTTCCCACGCCGAGGCCGGAATATCCCGATCCGCAGATGACGACCGACGAGCGCCGCCAGCAGCCCTCGACGGCGCCCCAGCTGCCCGGCGACGATCTCTTCGCTCTACCCGATAAAGTGCCCGTTCCCACACCGAAACCCGGCCGCCACGATCGGCAGGCGGTAAGAGGCGCGCCCAGCCAGCAACCCGCCGACTCCGATGTCTTCCACGGCTTCATGGACACGGTGAAGAACGGTTACAAGACGAAGAATGGCTCGGTCATCCAGGTCACCAACCCCTACGGTCTGGCGGCCATCGCCTCGACCGGCCAGTCCGAAAGCCGGTTCTCGAGCAAGCGAGCCAACAGCTCCTGGTCCGATCCGAGCGCGAGCGGAAAGAAGGGCACCTCGGGCGGCATCATGTCGTGGCGCAATACCCGCCTGCAAGCGCTCTACGATTTTGCGGCTCAAAAGGGCGAAAAGGTGGGGGCGATCAGCCCGCAGACGCAGGCCGAATTCTTCCTGCAGGAGAATCCCCACCTGATCGCCAGGCTGAACGCCGCCAAATCACTCGAGGAAGCGCAATCCCTCATGAACAGAGCCTGGGCTTTTAAAGGCTATAATGAGCGTGGAAACCCGGAGGTCTCCAACCGGCTCGCCAGAGCCAGGGGCTTCATGCCGCAGTACCAAACGGAGGGCACTGCCGATCCCTTCGCTCAGCCCGGCAATCCACCGATTGCGACGCCGAGCCAAGGCTCTCGCAACCCGCAGGAGACGATGAAGCGAGGTCAGAAACAGCCATCGGCGGACGCACTCGTGCGTGCACTGCTTGGACGGCAGCAAACTGGCCTGTGGTAGCCGGTTCAGGCTTCTGCGGACGACTAACGACTGCACAACAAAAGGCCTCGCAATTCGCGGGACCTTTTCCTTTTTGGAGACGGTAAATGCCCAGAAACCCATCAACCGGCGTCTATTCAAAACCCGCCGGCACGACACCTTCCGTTGGTCAGATCATTGATCCCGCACCGTGGAACGCGCTGACCACCGACCTCGGCAACGAAATCACCAATTCGCTGCCGCGCGACGGCTCAGCGCCGATGATCGCGCCCCTCAAGGCCGCGGGCGGAACCGTGTCTGCGCCGGGCATCGGCTTTGCCTCTACCCCGCAGACCGGCCTCTATCTGAAGGGCGGCGGCCTGCTCGGTTTTGCCCAGAACGGCGTCGACGTCTCCTTCGATCAGGCTCTGGTCTATGCGGCGAAGTCAGGCGATTACATGGCGCTCGCATCCGACGGCAGCGCGGTTCATCGCTTTACCGCGGCAGCCACACTCACCCTGACCGCAGCATCGACGCTCGGCGCAAACTGGCACTATTGCGTTATCGCCGATGGCGGGGACGTGACGATCGATCCGAACGGCTCGGAGACGATCGACGGCGCGGCCACCCTCGTCCTCAAGGATGGCTATAGCGTCAACATCATATGTTCCGGTGCGGCTTTCTTCACCAACAAGCTCTTCGCCAGGATCCAGAGTAAAGCCGACAGCGCGGCGGTCGGCGACTTCGTCGTCGGGCTCATCCTTTCCAACAACGGCGGCACCCCGAACACCCATATAGATTTCACCGCCGGCTCTGCCAGGTCAGGGGCGAGTTTCGTTTCCAGCGCAGCCTCATTCACAAAGAGGGTGACGGGAACGTTTGCCGCCGGAATGGGCGCGGGCGGCCTCGACGCCGGCGCGGTGGCAGCAAATGCGACTTATTTTGCCTATGCCTTGCGCAAGGACGCAGACCTGTCTTTCGACGTGGTTCTTTCGAGTTCCCCAACCATTGGCGGCATCACCACGACGCTGCTCACCGGCTATACCGTCGTCAAATGCATCGGCGTCGTCCTGACCGATGGAAGTTCGAACATTCGGCCGTTTGTCATGTATCCCCGTGACGAATATACCTTCCTGACGCCGGTCAAGGATGCGATCGGTGCCGCTATCACCACGACCTCGGCGCTCCTGGCCCTGACGGTGCCGAATGGGGTGAAGGTCAAATCGAAGCTGCGTTTTGAGTTTACGTCGTCGGCAACGACCAACGCAGCTCTGCTATCCGACCCTGCACAAGGTTCGCTTGTTGCAGGCGCCGGCAGTGATGGCGGCAACGTCGGCACTATCCAGGTAGCGAGCAGTTTCGCAGTGGGGTCGCAGGAGATATGGACAAATACAAGTCGGCAAATTCGCGTGGTCTTAGGCGGCTCTACCGGCAGTATCTGGATCTGGAACGATGGCTTCCATTTCCCTTGCGGAAGGAGCTCTTGAATAAGCTCCACACCTATGTTTGACATGCTGGCAGCACGCCAGGAGTTGAAATGGCACAGGTCGACAAGGCATCATATCGCAATCGAGGCGGCGTAATCCAGCGACTCGTCACTGCTTATAAGCGCTACCGCTACTTCACAGCGGCCGGCGAGAATCTTGTGGTGAAGCGCAGCGCTGAGTTCCGCCTGGTCGCCCATGCCGTCCTTAAGGTCGGCGATAACGTCACCATTCAAGATCAGTCGTTCTTTCAACTTACAATGCCAGAGCCCAAAGTCTTCATCGGCAACAACACCGTAATCGGCCGGCGCAACATCATCACGGCGAAGAACCGGATATCAATCGGCAATGATGTCCTGATCGGCTCTGATGTCCAGATCATCGATCACGGCCACGGCATGAGGCGCGATACGCTGATCAGGCTTCAGAAGGCCGAAATTGGCTTTGTCAAAATTGGTGATGATGTCTGGATCGGCGCGGGTGCCAAAATATTGATGAACGTCACGATAGGGACGGGCGCCGTTATCGGAGCAAATTCCGTCGTTACGGCCGATATTCCCGAATATGCAATCGCCGTTGGTTCGCCAGCGAAAGTCATCAAATACCGCAGCTAAATCGGTCCGGCGACTAGACGCTGGAGACAAGAAGAGCGGTAGTGAGGAAAGTTGGCGTCTCACACACCATTTCAAAGCGCTCGCAGCGTTACACTTACCAAGCCGCCTAAATAGGTTTTCAACTCGCTGGGTCTGATAAAGCGAAAATATAGATACTCGTATGCGAGAGATGCATTGTCCCATGAGCTTTTTTTGGACGATATTTCAAGCTCAGCTTGCGGTCCACTCAGATCGATATCTCTTGCGCTGGCCCAGGCGTCGCAGAAAAAAGCGATACGTGCGGGGTTCGTCGAATGAACTGGCCTCACGCCTGGTGCCGAGTCGATGCCGAAGAACGCTATGTGCTCAGGTGTAAACGCCATCCGGCTCTGTCCGCCCCAAATGATGTGAAATTTCGAGGTATAATCAGCAAATCCATATTCCGAGGCCTCGCCCGGCATCGTGAGCGTACGGTGAGCTGTTTTTGCTGATCGGCCAAATCAGGCGATGTTCTGGCATTAGAACCAGCATTAGTGCTGACATTAATACCAGAACGAAGAGGTTTCATGGCTCGCATAGAGAT
>Ga0123342_1004861_pt1 | contig 20102 bp, 14 predicted proteins | sample Turbeawhitnodule_FD_89960 | JGI IMG/M metagenome (GOLD analysis project Ga0123342, IMG submission 89960) | Root nodule microbial communities of legume samples collected from Mexico - Turtle bean Mexico white nodule | ecosystem: Host-associated > Plants > Roots > Nodule | place: Mexico: Nepantla... | reverse complement strand
CCACACCGAGTCCACCGAGTTTAGGTCAAAACCGAGTCTGCTACCGAGTTAACTCGGTAAGGCAAAGTAGAAACGTGAACTCGGACGAGTCAACGAGTTGACTCGCGAGTTTGACAACCATGCTCACCATACCATAAAACCATAGGTAACAACCTAAACACTCATAAGAAGAATTAAACCATCCAAAACTACACATATAAGCATATAAAAGCATCATAATATCTAGCAAAATTCCTACATATATGACCAGTCGTTGTTCGTTGTGATGACAGTCATGTGATAACAAACAGGATCTTATGTTCATACAAACAACATCACAACAACAAATATCCTTCAATTAAGATTTCTTGATACTTGATAAAAATTACAGTAACTACTTCCAATGTCTTGTTTCTTTATGCTCCCCTGTAGCCATATGCCATTCCTCATATTTTTCCTTGTGTTTGCCCATACTTGTAAACATTCATATGAGTTTGTTGGTTGGATACATTATCAGCATTAAAAATAAATAAAAGACTATCGACCTTATAGTTTGAGAATTGTTACTTTATAGGCCCAAACCAGATTTGTATGTCCTAAAAGCAGTTCAAATTTAATCGTTAGTTATTCAAAATACTAACAATATACTTGTAGATCATACAACTCAAAGTTCTTTAGTAGAGAAACTACTCACACTACAAGAAAAACCAAAATCACCACTAGATCAGACAAGTTCTTTGGTCATATTATGATTTTTATTATACTTATTATTAATATAATTTATACTTATTATTATTAATAATAATTATAAAAATTATATTAATAATAATTATTATATTAATAATAATAATAAAAATTATAATAATAATAATAATAAAAATTATATTATTAATAATAAGTATAATAAAAATCATAATAATACAAAAAAAATTGTCTGGTGTAGTGGTTAAAGTTTCTTTGATCACTGATGAAACTTGGTTTCCGCTTCATGGTGCCAAAGTTACATATTGATATAGCCAGTATGTAATTATCTGTCATTTACATACAGAAAAATCCAAATGTAATACCTATTTACATACATAATTTAATTTTCGCTTCATGGTGCCAAAATTACATACGAAAAAAATCCGTGTAATATCTATTTGCATACGGAATAATAAAATATGTATGTAAAAATCCGTATATAATGTTAACTTTACATACGGATTTTGATCCGTACGTAATAATCCATATATAATTCGCGATTTTCTTCTAGTGTCATATAGAAACTAACATGAGTAAATTAAAGCAATTGATCTTCATTAAGGCTTTTCCAACCTTGAATCCCTCAAATGACATTACATACATTTTTTCTAAGTCTTATACACATGTTAATGGACTCATACACCAATCAAAATATGAGAATTTTTTGTATTTAAATATCTATTTGTAATCCAGGCTCATTATTTGACTTGTGCTCGAACAAAGATTTCCTCTTAATCAACTCTCAAATTCCTAAAGATAATGTTATTCCATACTCTGTTATCCTTATAACTAATTGCAGGGTGTTCAAATTAACAGAAATGCACATCTATCCTAGTGTGGTATACAAAACCGATCCCCAACCTCACAGATGAAAATTAAGTGAGCTTCAAAATTTTCATCATTAATAGCAAACACGAAGGATGCTTGACATCTTACGTCCACACTCCTTCTTTGTAGATTATTCAGTGTCGCCACTTTATTAATTAATAATTGTCTTGCAAAGTGTTGGGTTGTTGGTAATGCCTTTATCTTCTAGAAACAATCTCTATTACCACTTCTTAATCTCTTATATGTTGATCTGACTGTGTAAGTTGTCTTTGATAACCACTGTAGTGTATGGAAAATCAATAAGACAAAAAAATGAAATTGTAAGGAAATTGAATTGTTGAAATGTAAATTGAGGAGTGCATAACAGGAATGTAACAGCAAGAATTGAAGGAATGAAATAAAATTACTAGAATTGAAAAGCAAAATTGAAATAATGTAATTACAAAAATAACTGGAAAAAATGTAAAACCTAACAAATTGAATTAATTGAAATACTTAATTAACTACCAATTCTAAAAAATTGAAAAACTATATGATTGATACTGCAACTGAAACCATATTAAGAAGTTAAAATGAAATGCGCATATGAAAGAAACAAGAAACTAAAAAGTAGAATTACAACAAACTAACTCAAAAAGAAAATTGACGAAAATAAGAAAACAATAGTGTATAGTTGAAAACTGAAACTAGAATTGCATTAACCATGTATTAAATCTAAATTGAAACAAATGAAATAGCTAGAAACATAATTTAAAAGAAAAGTGAGTAAAAACAGTAACAAGAAGAAAATTCTACTCTATAAGTATGAGAATATCAATCAATAACCATGATTAAGTTCTCTTCAACGCAAACAAATCAAATATAATTTTCTTTGTTTTATGAAAAAAATAAAGAACCACTTGATTTGCACATTCAAAGTAAACAAATCTCAATCAAAGATTTGATTACTAAAAGTTTACAAAAGTATAAGCAACCTTGAAAAAAGTTATACTTCTTCACTTACAGAGATTATCTTCATTGAAGTTGTACGTTGATGACTATTTTACGATAAATATACCATGTCAGAAGTAATAAATTTATCCATAAAAACGAATATCGAATCTACAAAGAACAATTGAATTCTCAAGTATAATATTCACTAACACTAGTACAAAAGTTTAAAAAATGACCCATTATTTAATGTGATTTTAGGGTTAGACGTTGTCTTTCAAAACACGGTGACATTTTTGAAATTAACTTGATTTAAGAAGGCAGCTATTTGTAATAGCCACATTCTTAAATCAAGCGCTTTGATTTAAGATGTGACTATTACAAATAGCCGCATTCTTAAATCAAGCGCTTGATGCTGCTATTACAAATAATCGCCTTCTTAAATCACTTTTTACCCTAATTCTGAAGCGTGTCACTTACGCTTTCATAGTTTCTTTCTTCTTGGCACTTCGCCTTTTCTCTCTGTTTCTGCTCTGGTGTGTTCTCGTGCCATTGTAAGTTCGTTTCGATCAACTCTCTTTCTTCTTCGTCAATGGTTTATAAATTTTTTTCGTTTCATTTATTTGTTTGTTTTCTTGCATTGACGAAGGGTTCTCTTACGCTTCGTTTTCTCTTATGTTTTTGCTCTCGTGCTTCCTCTCGTCTTCTGCGACCCTTCATTGTCTTCTTTGTGCTATTTTAAGTACGTTTCGAGCTCTCTTTCTTTTTCACCATTGGTTTATATATTTGTTTTGTTTCTCTTATTTGTTTGTTTTCTTGTATTGATGAAGGTCACCATTGCTTTGTTGCTACTGCCTCTGTCGTTGTTGCCTTAGGGTTTAGGGTTTAGAGTTTTAATTTTTTATAAAAAAAAATTAAATAAGAATGCAGTTATTTACTATAGCCGCATTTATAAATGATATTTAAGATTGCAGCTAAATAGTTGTCTTCTTAAATACCATTTATAAATGCGGCTAGGGTAAATAACTGCATAAAATTAAATAAGAATGCAGTTATTTACCATAACCGCATTTATTAATGGTATTTAAGAAGGCGGCTATTTAGTCACATTCTTATCTCTTGTATTTACGACTACGTGTACAACAAATGTGGCTATAAAGCCATAGTCTTAAATAAAAAATAGTCGGGATCTTTTAAAATTTATGCACTAGTGTAAATAGAAAATAATATGTAAAATTTTGTTGGAAAGTTTGTTCTGTATGATAAAATTTCAAGAATGTAAACAAAGCAAAGTAAAAGATTTGTGTGATTCAATTGGAAAAAGTGGGATTGGGGTTGATCCTTATCACTTGTCTGTATTTTTACAAAAGATTATAATATTCAGTCTTGATTGATATTTATGCACATATAAAAATTATTTATATCGATTACTCGTATTCAAAATTATTAAGACAATCTCCTAAATATCAATTCCTCGCATATTTATAAAAACTCCTTATCATTACGAACATATGTTATAAAACAATTAACATTTCAAATCTATTCCTAGCATTCAAATATGTTTAACATTATCATTTAGGTCATATTTTTAGAAGTACTTTCGAGTGAAATCTAAGGATCAAAATCATGAATAATTCAAGCTTTTGAGAATAAAATGATAATACCAATTATCAATCAATAAATGAAATATTACAGATAAATATAACCTCAACACATAAAAGTTTAAATAGATTAATCTCAATCTCAAAGGGAAGAATTATACACTCATGTTGGTCATTACAAGCATGGAAAGCAAGAAAAGAAAATCCAAGATGTTTCTCCTTGATGGCTACCTCCTCTAGGGTTTTCTATCTCTTTCTATTATCCCAAATGATGTCTAGGGTTATGCCTCATGCTTCCTATTAAACCCAGTTGGACTTGGGCTAAGTGACATCTCGCTTAAGCGAGTTATTACTTGCTTAAGTGAGTTTGACGAGAAAATGCCCAACTTCACTAGGGTGGACTCGCTTGGGCGAGTTCCTCTGAAGTAAACTTGCTTGGACGAGTTTTGAGCGAGTTTCCAATGTTTCAACTTTTCCTTTTCATCTTGTTCATTCTCCTTTAGCCCTTTCATCTCCATTTTCCCCTAGAATTTCGAAATTAACATAAATTTGGAAATAAATCATTCTCATTCATCTTATAATCACAAAATATGTAAAAAGCTTTAAATTCCTAAATTAAGGATTGAATTATATCTATTTTATCAATAAAAAACCATAAGTGCTTATCTTTTAATAAGAAATATTACTGAAAAATGACATTTGTCAACATATTGAATTAGAAACTTATGGTGCTTCCAATTTTAAATATAGAAAGATATAGATACAATCAACTTCTAAGATAAAACCAAAACAATAAAATGAAAATTCATCAAGGAATTTCTTCTTATATTCTCAAGGTAAGTGTTTCTCTCTATTTTCACTAGATCCTAACAAATAACAGTTGCTTTTCATTTCATCTTTTCATCACAATCATATTAAAAAAACATGAATCTTAAGATCTTTTAGAGGGTTATAATGAGTTTGGGTTTCCAAAATATATTGATTTTTCAGATAACAAAATGAACATTTAAAAGAAGAAGAACATACCTACAATCATATTAAAGTACATATGTGCTATCTAATCACCATTTTCTTTATATTCAACACTTTTCCTCATTTTATTTCTACTTATTCATAATTTCAACATAAACTTTTTTTAAGAATAATAGAAATAAATTCTTTCTATTTCCAACCAACTCAAATATTTAAACTTTAAAACAACTAACCATTCCATTTTTTATATATTGCATCTATATTCTTCTTTCTTAAATATGTCAATGTTTAGGAAAATATAGTGCAATACTAATAACAAAAGTTTCTGGCTCAAAAGGGTTATGTAAGATGTGAATTCAATTACGTAAAGGTTGCCATCTTAAGTCTCAAGTGCAAGAGTTTGTTTTCTTCTGCAATAAGAAGCTTATGTTTGAGAACCAGACTCGTAGCGTTTTCAATATATGTTTACACAGTTAACAATTTTTTGTCTATTACATTCAGTTCAGGAATCCAGAGAGAAACTGCGGTGAAAGTCAGCGTAAGTCCGCGTTTTAACTTTTAAATATCATCGCAAAACTTTTGAAAGAGAAAAATACTGTACATGCGGACAACGTGATCAATATTGTATCAACTTGGAAGGGCACTACTGCAGTGGTTGGTTTTCTTTTGGGTAAAGAACGTGATTACAGGCAGGAAAGACACAGACCACGGATTTTCCTTTATGTTTACACGATTTTTATATTTTTGTTTGTTGCCTTCAATCTAGGAATTCGGAGAGGAATCACGGTCAAAGTCAATCCAAGTCCGCGTTTGTTAACTTTTAAATGTTATTGCACAACTTTCTTAAAGGGAAAAAGTGTGATCCATATGGAATCGCACTGCAGTTTTTATTATATTTGTTAATTTCATCGTAAGTGTAGAAATCCAGATAGAGAGCTTCCTGGTAAAAAATCTAAGCCTGCAATTGAAATTTTAAATATTGCCAAACAAACAATCCCATGGTCGAAGACTTAATCCAAAGCCTCCAACCATGGTCATGTGGAGAGAGATGGTGTTATTGGTGATGTTCTTGCTGTTTGTAGTCCAACAAATATGTGCTACGCATGAGCGAGAGAAAACTATGGATTGCCCCACTTCTTCTTGCGGGAAAATCACAAACATAAGTCGGCCATTCAGATTGAAACGTGATCCAATACACTGCGGCGACAGCAGGTACGAACTGGATTGTGAAAATAATGTTACCGTGCTGTATTTGTTCTCGGGAAAATATCATGTTCAGGCAATCAACTACCATAATTTCACAATCCGAGTGGTTGACCCGGGAGTTGAAGAACCAAGTTGCTCCTCCCTTCCTCGCTATTTCTTGTCTAAATCCAATTTCACTGATGCTTATCATGGTCATGCCGTGGCTCCATACCTAACCTCTCAATACCAAATCTCTGATGAATTGAGTAATTACGAGAAGAGTCTTTGGAAGCACATAATTTACTTGAATTGTAGCCATCCAGTGAGTGAGAAGAATAAGTACGTGAATGCTGCTCCGTGTGTGAAGTGGCAGTCGAAAGGCCACATTTATGCCATCGGTGGTGACATAACAGCAGCGGAACTTGAAGTTGGTTGTGGTGTAAAGCTGGTGTCTCCGACGTCTTGGTGGGGTTTGGACGAATCTTCCTACACTGATATGAACAGAGCGCTACTTTATGGATTTGAGATGTCGTGGTTGCAATTTGCCTGTGACGATCAATGTCAAGAGTCACCTTATGACGTGTGCTCTTTCAACACTTCCAGCCTTAACCTTCAATGCGCGCTCTTATGCCCAGATATATTTGGAATACGGCTAGTTCGGTGTGGTAAAGGAATTCAAATTCAACTTAAATTAATATTTTTAATTACAGGAAACCTTATATATCTCCTTTAGTTTCTTTGTCAATGTTTATATTTCTTCAATTTTCATTATATTTACCAATTATCACCAATATGTATCATCTGTCTTTTGCTAAAACTAATTTGAGATATGTCCAAGCAATTCTATTAATTCAAATAATAATAATAATTGAAAATTGTTAATGGGTATAACCTTTATGGCATTATGCAGTATTCTTGGTCTCGGAGTGGTAAAAGGAATTCTGAAAATCATATTTTCTTTTATTTTCAGGTAGAGGGATATGGTCACAGCTGCTACCTTATCCAGCATGTAAGCGTCTCTTAAATTACCTGTGCTTTGTGCATCATAACATGAATTGATTTTGATGTTTCAATATTCAATTATATACTTTTATATAATTAATTAACTCTAAAGATATATAATTGAATATTCAAACATCATATTTATGGATTTGTATTTGTCTCCTCTTTCAAATTTATTGATATAAGTTAAAAGCAAAATTACTTCTCCTTTAATGTTATTGCCAACAAATGTTAGTATCAAATTTTACAAACCACATTTCTGTTTTATTTTAACAAATATATTACTTATTATATGTGATGCTAATTAATTTCCTGACCAAACAATTTTTCACGCTATTTACTCATTCAATCATATTTTTCTTGCAGATTTTTTGGAGAATGTTTTCTTCAGTGAGTTCCTCTCTTCTTTATGCTAGAAATAATATTTGTTATATACCAGTTTTTTACTATATCATTGTAGAAGGTAATTTAGATTATGATCTAAAGCCATGATTTTAGACAAAACGCTTTTATGTAAAATGATGACTACTAGTCTTACCCGCCGTTTTACACAAAAGCGTTTAATGGAAAACGACAGCTTTATTAATAACTGTTGTTTTACACCAATTTAATTTAAAAATATTACTACTTTTTTAAGGACAATGTCTATATGTAAAGGCGCTGTAACTGTATTGTCGTAAATGAGTCTTTTACATTAGTGTCTCTACCATTTCACCTAATAAAAAACTTTGAATATTAAAAAACTACATTTCTCTCTCTTTTTTTATCAGCAATCAAGAATATATATACACAAGAACCACTTCAGGGTGATTCAACCCTTATACAAAAAGGTATGAGCAGCCTAACTGCAAAACACCTTTGAACCATCTAAAAAACAGAGCAGCTCCTGACATAACCTGACAAAACTTGACAAAAACTTCCTCCGACATCCCACTAAAGCGAATACAAACAAACCAAAGGGGCAAGATACCAATCAAAAAATGAAAAACTAGTTGAGGGAAATTTAGATGTGAGCCAAGCCCAAACCTTCAACTGAGGCAGAGAAATTTTTTTAGACAAGTCTAGAACTCCCTCATTAAAAACTATCTTATTTCTATGATGCCATATTTCACTGACCATTGCTATCCAAATATTACCCAAGCCAAGATTTACCGACTCCGGAGCATTACTCAACCTAAACTGCAAAAAGTGTGAAAAAGCATGAAAAGGAACAACTGTCGTAATACCTAACCACGCAAAACAAAGGTTCCACGTCAACGAAGATAACCTACAGTAGAAAAACAAATGAAAATATTCCTCCTCTTTTTCCCCGCAAAAACTGCACAAACTATTTCTAACCGCAACCCTGCGTCTGAGTAAATTAACCTTGGTTGCAATCTTATTTCCCAGCACTCTCCACGCGGTCAACTGGGCCGAGGGCAAAGCCCTAATCCTCCAAAAGAAATTAAACAACCCAGACCACTCCTATCCTCTACCACCTCTTAGAATCATATAAGCATAACTAACAGAGAACCCGTGACTTAAATCTTTTATCCAAATCCACCTGTCAGCTTTCTCCAAGACAGGGCACAAGTTGTGCACTTCCTCAAGGAGCTTCTTTAGTTGTACTTGCTCCCAATCAAAAAGATTTCTTCTCCACCCCAAAGACCACTCCCACCCAAAATTTGTATTGTAACCACAATTATCCAACAACGCTTCTTTCTTAGTGAATAACAAAAAAAGCCTTGGGAAAATAGACTTCAAATCCTTATTACTAGTCCACTGGTCTTCCCAGAACCTAATATTCTTTCCGTTACCAACCTCCCATTTTAAACAATCTCCGAAATTGTTGTCCCACTTCTCAAGATGTTAGATCCTTCTCAAATCTTTCCACCAAAGGGAATCATAATAGCCACCTTTGTCCTCTTTCAAATTCCTCCAGCTGCCATATTTAGATTCTAGAACCTCCTCCTACAAACCCCCTTCATTAGACCCCAACCGCCAAATCCATTTACTGAGCAAAGCCAAATTGAAATCCTTGACATTGATCACACCGAGTCCTCCCTCTCCCTTCGTCTCACAGACCTTTTTCCAAGAAACCTAAGCGATCTTCCTCCCCTCGGAACCCCATCCCAAAAGAAAGTTCCTCTGAATACCCTCAATCTTCTTCATCACTCCTGCAAGTAACCTAAACATCGACATATAGAACAAGGGAATAGACGAAAGAACTGACTTGATAAGACAAAATCCTTCCAGCCATAGACAAAATCCTACCTTTCCATCTCCCCAGTCTGGAGCTGATTCTATCCAACACACCATCCCAAAAAGCTTCCCTCTTGTGACAACCACCAACTGACAAACCCAAATATTTAAAAGGAACTTTCATAGTATCACAATTAAGAATTGCTGCAAAACCCCGAATAGAAAACGCATCGACCCTACTCCACCAATTCTGCTTTTCAAAAAATTCACCTTCAAACCCGAAGCAAGCTCAAAGCAATTTAACATTGCCTTAACATTGAACACACTTTTAGAGTTCACATGACAAAAGAAAAGAGTATCATCTGCGTATTGCAACATATTAACTCTAACCTTCTTACCCCCTACTTCCAAACTGTCTATCATTCCTAGCGACTCAGCATTCCTAGAAACTCCGGCCAGACCTTCTGCCACAATCAGAAACAGGAAAGGTGCGAGAGGATCACCCTGCCTCAAACCCTTTGACGGGGAAAATTCTTTTGTTGGACTTCCGTTAACAAGAACTGATTTCGATGCGGATTCAAGGCAAGATCTAATCCAAGGGATCCACTTATCACAGAAACCAAGCCTTCCTAACATGTAGTAAATAAACTCCCACTTCACTAAATCATAGGCTTTCTCGTAATCAACCTTGAAGAAAATACAACTCTTCTTTGCTCTCTTGGCCTCCTCAAGCACCTCATTTGCGACGAGAACATTGTCCAATAAACCCCGACCTTCGAGAAAAGTTGATTGTCTTGAATCAATGATCTCACTTAGCACCTTTTTCAACCTTAGGGAAAGAAGTTTAGAAACAATCTTGTACAAATAGCCAACCAAAGAGATAGGTTTGAAATCCCCAAGCGACCGAGAGTTATCAGACTTAGGAATCAAACAAATAAAGGAAGCATTTGATCCCCTAGACCAAGAACCAGAGCAAGCAAAATCCTCAACAGCCAAAAGAATATCCTTCTTAATCACCTCCCAATTATGTTTAATGAAACTGAAATTCAAACCATCCAGGCCAGGACTCGTTGAACTGTCACAGCTCCAAATCGCGTTCTTAACCTCCTCTTCAGAAAAAGGACCAACCAACATCTCATTATCTGATTCCGAAATAGAGTTAAAACAAACATTATCCGGCCTAACCTGAGGCCCAAAAACATCTTCAAATCTTTTTTTGAAGAAATCCCTGACTTTATCTTTAACCACATCCTTGTCCTCACACCACTGGCCATCAATAGGCATACCATTGAAGTTGTTCCTTACCCTTCTCCACGCAACAGAAGAATGAAAATACTTAGTGTTTAAGTCCCCTTGTTGTAGCCACTTTTGACGAGCTTTCTGAAAATACAAAGCTTCTTGCTTGAACAAATGTTTGCTATGTTCGACAAACAAACTCCTCCTCTCCCCCCTACCAGTCTCGTCAAGTGTATCTTCATCATCCCGATCATCCAAAAAATTGAATCTTCTCTTTTAGTTCTTTCCCAATGTTAATGACATTCCCGAATACATCACGGTTCCAGACTCTTAATTCTTGTTTCAGCAACTTCTATTTTTCCTTAAAAACAAACAACCCTCTCCCATGCACTTCATAATTGATCCACTTGTTTCGTACAAAATCTTTGAACCTGCCATCTTTCTGCCAGACATCTAAGCTTTTAAATTGTTTCGGTCCCCAATCAGAACAAACATCTTTAATTACCAAAGCACAATGATCTGATACCGATCTGCTAGAGACATACTGTTTACTATTTGGTCAAATATCCAGCCATTCCTTGGAAACCAACACCCTATCAATCCTACTTTTTACTGTGCCGTTTGGTTTATACCAGGTGAATTTCCTGCCAACCATCGGGATATCCAACAATTCAGACCTTTCGATAAAATTATTGAATTCCCTGCTTTCCCTGCTGTAATCTGACGTGGAAACCAAACTCTTTCTTTCCTCCTTCATCCAAACAACGTTAAAGTCCCCAACAACACACCATACTCAGTTTGACTGATTCTCCGTCATTTCACAAATCTCATCTCATAATACCTTTTTATCCTTTAGTGACCCCTGACAATAAACATTCACAATTATTACTTGCACTCTAGCTCCAACCTTCTAAACCCCTTCAATAACCGAAAAATATTTCCCGTTAAAGGATCTCAACAACTGAAAGTTACTCTTTCTCCACATTGTAATAGTCCCAACGTTATCACTCACTCCATTTTCAACCCAACTGATATCATTAGAGCCCCACAAACGAAAACAATTCTCCTCTCTGAACTCATAACACTTTCTCTCCTGCAAACAAACCATACCTACTTGTTCCACCTGAATTAACTCTTTTAGATATATTCTTTTGACACTAGCCCTAACCCCCTAATATTCATGCTAATTATCTTAATCTCCTTCCTTCTCCTAGAATCCCGGTCTTCTATATCCTTCAATGAATGGAGAACCTCATTTTGTTCTCCGTAAACCAAAAAACCCATCTCCTTCCCGTTATTCCATATCTTACTAGAATCTGACGTTTCATTTTTCATCCAAAACAGCCTATTGCAATTTTTAAGAGCACTTTCAGAGATAAAAGGATTACTACTCTCTGTCCCTGAGTCCGCCGAGGAATTAGACGAAACCTTTCTTCGTATTGAGGACGTGATAATTTTACCCAGAAAAGGTTTGAGGTTAAGGCCAACCAAACCCACACACCTGTCTAGCTTCCTTTAGGCTAAAAGAGCCTTACGTTTTACTTGGAAAGAGGCCCTATTTCATCGCACATTTGATCTGCCACCCTTTCCAAGCCCCATCGCGACTGCCTTTGCCTGCTCCACGTCGACGTGTTGTGCCCCTTTGTCGTCGGCGTCACCGCACGACTTTCTATCCAGTGGCGTTGCCAAACCCATGTCGCTACCACCTTGCTCCCCACGGCCAGCAACGACATCAACTGCGCCTCCCTACGGCGGCAGCGATGTCGCTTCCGCTTCCATATCGCGCACCACCACACTTGCGGAGGAGGGAACCGCAATCCAAGGGGAAGAGCCGTCAACACCAGAGCGGCCATCAAAACCCTCCCCGTCACCGAGAACAACGTTGTCGTCGTCGACGTCTCCGCTGCCAACATCAACGCCTACGCCGCCTTCGTTGTCCAGAGTGTCGGCAACCCCTCTGTGTCGCTATCTCCCAACCTGTCGCCATCCATAGGAACCCTAATTGCGATACCAACCAAATTTTCCCAGTCTGGAGAAAGGCCTAAGCCCAACGTTTCACTCACCCAACTTGCTTCACGAGAGTGGGCCAAGCAGGCCCAACACAGATTGAATCTTCTGGTCACACCCCAATGCAGTCCGCATCACCCCCTATGGACCCCTCCAGACTTTTGGGCATCTCATTAAATATTGTATCACCTAACTCCTTAAATACCTCAACACCTAACTCTTTAATTACTTCAGAATTTCTCTCCTTCTTTTCCCAAGAGCCGCCTAAACTTCCCAATGGATGATTAAAAAAGTTGTTTGCATGATTATTCTCCATAGTTACACCCACACATGCGCCAACCTTTTCTCTCCCTTCCACCGATGTCGAAAAATGCGCGGACTCTTCCTTCCTGCTCAAAGCACCGCCCCCTCCGCCATCTTCAGAACGATCCGAGGCATAACAATCATCTCCTACACTGCCCTCCCTACCCAGCTGCGATTCCTCCTCCGACGCGCTACCCCACCTACAATGAGCGCACTCAACCTGAGAGATATTTGAACAACTTTCTTCTTCATAAGCGACTTGGTAAACAATACCATTAATTTTCACGTCTTTAGCCAAGTTAATCTTTGCCCCTTCCGGAATCCTGATACGGAATCTGGCATATTCCAACACCTCCCGTGAGACAGTTTCTTCATCTACTTCCAAAAGTGTCCCTACCAGAGATCCTACGAGCTCAAAGCAATGGGTATTCCAAAAACTTTAAAGGAATCCCTCTACAGCGAATCCACACGAGTTTTTTCGTAACCTCAAAGGACTCAACCCAAGGAACAATTGAGTCGAAAATGTCGTCCAACCATTCCTTATGTTCTTCTAAAATATTTTCTATCGAGCCCTCCGTATAACTGGAAAGCAAGACGCGCACAAAGTTAAGACCTCCCATAATAAAGCTCTCCTGCACCACCCTTATATCGGACGCTTTAGATAACCTCCCGACATAACTGTGTTCCAACCATTTTGGAACTTCTGACTTAACAAAGAAAGAAGGCACTCGAGACTCCTGACCCACATCCTCCTTACCCATATCTTCTTGAGAAACAGACGTGCCTCCATTCTTGACCGCTTGTGCATAGCTTACACTCCCGCTTTTGGTCGCCTTAGTGTCGACGCCTTGAAATTGTACCTTTTGATACAAAAATTTCCTCAGAGCAGATGAACACTTCCAAGAAACCCGTTCTTTCATATGAACCTCCCTCCTTTCGTACCTCGGTTTATTGACTTGAGCCTTCCATAAACCAATCCACACTGAATCAAGCCTTCGTTCCAGAACCTCCACATCCTTTACACATTGGAACCTAACAAACCCAAAACGTTTGATTCTCGCATCTAATCTTCTAGGCATAAAAACGTTGAGCACTCTGCCCCATCTTTGAAAAAATTTCCACATGTCAGAAAAGAAAAACGAGAAATTTGTCATCTCCCTCTCTCTCTAACTCTCTCTAACACATTTCACTCTCTTAGAATCGTGCACTTTAGAATTGATTAAAATTCAACATTGAAATTATGACAAAATCAAATAGTCATATAACACACTACAAAATTAATTAAAATGTTCATATAGTTTCTTTTTTATTTATTTGTTAATATCATACGTTATATTTTAGCATGCACTCTCCTCACTCACTTTAGTAGACAAATAGAAGAATTAGATTCATATATTTCATTACACTTACGTATCTCATTCTTAATAATTCTTTATATAATTATATTTCTGATTTAATTTTCAGTACTGTTGGGCACAATACAAGGAAACCTAAGATTTGATGCAATTGACTACTTTGATATGGTATCCTTTATCATAGGACACTATGTTTTACCATTTTTCTTGGCAGTTAGATTTTTTTTTGGGATGACATTACTTATTGTGCTTTTGGTATACAAATGGAGGAAAAGGCATTTGTCAATATATGAAAATATAGAAAATTATCTAGAACATAATAACTTGATGCCTATTAGATACTCATACAAGGAAATCAAGAAGATGGTGAACGGTTTCAAGGAAAAATTGGGTGAAGGAGGCTATGGCTCTGTGTTTAAGGGAAAGTTGTCTAGTGGATCTTGTGTGGCTATAAAAATGTTAAGTAAAACAAAAGGAAGAGGACATGACTTTATTAGTGAAGTTGCTACCATTGGAAGAATACATCATCAAAATGTAGTACAATTAATTGGATTTTGTGTTGAAGGTTCGAAACATGCTCTTGTTTATGAATTCATGTCCAATGGATCTCTTGATAAAATTATATTTTCTAAAGATAAAAGTATAGAATTTGGCTATGACAAAATATACAATATAGCAATTGGGGTAGCTCGTGGGATTGCTTATCTCCACCATGGATGTGAGATGCAAATTTTGCATTTTGATATAAAACCCCATAATATTCTACTTGATGATAAATTCATTCCAAAGGTCTCTGATTTTGGATTGGCAAAGTTATATCCGATAGATAATAGCATTGTCACCATGACAACAGTAGGAGGAACAATTGGATACATGGCTCCAGAATTGTTTTATAAAAATATTGGGAGAATATCCTATAAGTCTGATGTTTATAGTTTTGGAATGCTTTTAATGGAGATGGCAAGCAGGAGGAAAAACTTAAATTCCCATGTAGAGCATTCAAGCCAAATTTATTTTCCCTCTTGGATTTATGATTACATTAGAGAAGAGAAAGATATAGAAATGGAAGAAATGGGAGATTTCACAGAGGAGGAAAAGAAAATAGTAAAGAAGATGATCATAGTTGCATTTTGGTGTATACAAATGAATCCAGATGATCGTCCCTCCATGAACAAAGTAGTGGAAATGCTTGAAGGAGACATTGAAAAATTGGAAATCCCTCCAAATTTTTCTTTATATCCATATGATGCGACAGAAAACTCTAAACAAACAATAGCAACTGAATTTACTTGTTCTTCTAGTTATTCTTTGGAAATTGATTAATGCAATAGAGAATAACATTTGATTATGTACAATGGTTATTTATTTTCATCCACCTTACTTTGTTGAACATTTTCTCATCTATAATATGTGATTTGTATGTATTACCCTTCCTTGCTTCTATATTTTGAAGTTTAAAATATGTGTTAACAAATTTTAAATTTCTTCAAATTTATACTTTAATATGATATATTTTCACATATTTAAGAAGGAGAAAAATCGTGATGTTTTTATTGCTTCTTCATTTTATTATCACGGTTGTACTATTATGCTAAATTGTTGTTTTTTTTATAATGGTACGAATTGGATTGTGAAAATAATGTTACCGTGTTGTATTTGTTCTCGGGAAAATATCATGTGCAGACAATTAACTTCTGAATAGATAATATAATTTTTACTTCACGGCTATTTTTTATATGAGAATACAATCTCTCTAAATAGTTTCACAATAGACTTTTCAAATTTTACCTTCTCTCATAAAACTTATACTATAAATTACATTTAAAGTGATAGTACAAATGACATTCAAAAGTAGAATTAAAGGTAATAATTATTGATCCATTCAAATTTCTAAATAAAACTAATGTCGACTTTGAGTTTAATGGTAACAAATTTCCCCTTTAAACTCAAACCTTTCCTATTCTTCATTCAGATTGCTTCTCTGATTGTCATCGCTCAAACTTCCAATTTTATATTTTTCCTTACGCCAACTGCCTCCAATATTTTCCAGTAGTGTCCATAGTTTTCTTCACTGCACTAATCCATGCAAAATTTTGAATTGAATTACTTTTAATTTTCCAAACAAAATCTTCTCCACTTTCACCTTTTGAATTAAAAGGATTTAAGAAAGATTCTGGCTTCAATGAGCTTGGAACATAATGATTAGACGGGGATTTTAATTTGGATAAGAATTCATTCACCTTTTCTTTTTGTGCCAAAAGCAACAAATGGAGTTCTTCTACTTGATTGACTCTACTTTCTTTTTCTTTCATATCAACATATTTTTCTTCCAATTTTGTAAACCTTTTTTCTAGGTTATGAAATTTTGCTTCAACACTCTCCAATTGTGATACCAGGACACTCATTTCATTTAAAAGATTATGCTTTTCATTAGTCGATAAATTGCACAATTGTTCCAAACTACTTGATTTTGCTCTTAAAACTTCAAGCTCAATTTTTTCATCACAAAAAGACTTCTCCGACAATATACTCTTTAAGTTGAGTTTAAACATTCGATTCTTCACCATCTCCACATTTGCAAGAACACGTTAATTTTTGTCCTTCAAGTGCACAATCCGGTCTTTCATACTGAGAATATTATTCTTCAAATCGGGTACATAATAAACGTCCTCCATTGTACCTTCTTTTCCGTCCTTTTGGGAAAAACATATTTTTCCCCTAGCTTTGATTGAAACTTTTGTTGAGTCTCCAAAAGATACATGTCCATTTTCTATCTCTTGTATATCAAGAAATAGGTGTTTGTGCCCATACATATGATTACTAACACCAGTGTCTAGATATCATATCATGTCACTATCTAGAGTGACGTCTTCATTGACCATCATGAGAATTCCTTCATCTTTTGTCTCATCTTCCTCCACTAAATTTGTATTTTCTTCCACTGTTTTCTTGGCATAGCAGTCATTTGCATAGTGCCCATATTTGTTGCAATTGTAACATTCAACATTTGAATTATGTGAACCAACACCACGATCATGACCTTGTCCATGCCAGTTTTGTTGGTTCATTTGTCCCATCTCTTCATTGTTGTTTCCATGACCATGACCTCCGTTGTGATGAAAACCGCGACCTCCACGTCCATGTCCTCTTTCTCGATTATGTTGCATGTACATCACCTTGTCTTCTTTGATGGTCATCTTTGTTTGTAAGGCTTCCTCCAAGACTTCTTATTTCTTTTCAATCTTTCTTTGTTCATCTGCTTCAAGAGAATCCACGAGATCATAAATGGTCATCTCTTCCACGTTTCTTGACTCCTCTATTGCACATATAACATTTTCAAAGTCATCGGCTAATGACCGAAGAATCTTCTCCACGACCCTTGCATGTGTGAGAGTTTTTCCATGGCGTTTAAGTTGATTGGCTACTGTTTGCACACAAGTGATGTAACTAGATACGTCTTCTCAATTCTTCATCTTTATGGCCTCCAACTCACCTCGTCGAGTTCGAAGACGCATTTGTTTAACTTGGACTGCACCCTTGAACACCTTTTCCAAGAGGTCCCATGCTTCCTTTGAAGTGGATGCACCAACAATCTTCTCAAAGATTGCCTCGTCAACAGCTCGATACAACATCTACAAAGCTGCCTTATCTTTCTATCGTGTCTCTTTCAACACTTTATTTTGGATTGCCGAGTACCCAGTGGTATTTTCTGGTTCTTCAAAACCTTCTTGAACCACCTCCCAAAAATCTTGGGATCCCATAAGGAATTTCATTTGGATGCTCCAATTGTCATAATTGGCCATCTTTGTTAATTGAGGCAGGGACAAATTATTGGTTATACTGACCATAGCTTCAATACCAATTTGTGAACAGAGAATATAACTTTTACTTCACTGCTATTTTTCATATAAGAATACAATCTCTCTAAATAGTCTCACAATAGACTTTTCAAATTTTACCTTCTCTCTCATGAAACCTATATAAATTACATTTAAAATCATAGTATAAATGACATTCAAAACTAGAATTAAAGGTAATAATTATTGACCCATTCAAATTTCTAAATAAAATGGATGAAGACTTTGAGTTTAATGCTAATACAATACCATAATTTCACAATCCGAGTGGTTTATCTGCGAGTTGAAGAACCAAGTTGCTCCTCCTTTCCTCGTTATTTCTTGTCTAAATCCAATTTCACTGATGCTTGTCATGGTGACGTCGTGGCTCCATACCTAACCTCTCAATACCAATCTAATCAATTTGGTCGTCACTGGAATAGTCTTTTGAAGCACATGATTTACTTGAATTGTAGCCATCTAGTGAGTGAGAAGAATAAGTATGTGAATTCTGCTTCGTGTGTTGCCATCGGTGGTGACATAACAGTAGCGGAACTTGAAGTTGGTTGTGGTGTAAAGTGTTGAAGGTGGAAGTTGCCCCTTCAAGACAAAGTGTTTGATGAAGCCAAATGTGAAATTTTTCTTTAGTATTTGTATTTGCTTTAAGGATGTCTTAGGTATATATTAGAGGTTGTTTAAAGTAGGCTTTCTGCTGGGTAACCCACCTCTTAACCCTTGACCATGTGATAAGAGCAAGCACAAGTTTTATGAAATTGTTTTTCACATGTTTTACAAAATATCCTCTACTGCATAGAAAATGAATCTGTTCTTCTATAAATGAATAGATTCTTTTCTTAAACTGATGCTTTGATTAAGTGTTTTTGAAAATCATGTTTTATGCATCAAGTATCTTAACTAAGTTTTCATTCCATCAAAATGACAGTGTTTCACTTGTTATAGAGTTCTTGTTATCGTTTTGAAAATAAATTTGTTCTTCTGTAAATGAATAGATTCTTTTTAGTCTGGTGTCATGTTTCTCTTAAATGGGTTTTCACAGTTTTATCCTTGCACTAGAGTGTTTGACTAAGTCTCCTACTTATAACAAAATCTTTCACTGCCTTTGAAAATAAATCTGTTCATTTTATTTTCAATCTGTTCTTTTTGTAACAGCTTTAACTATTTTTTGAAAGTTTGTTATAAAACATTTCTTATAAAAAGAGAGTTTGTTCTGGCTTTAAAATGTTGTTGACATAATTGAGAAAACTGGTTTTTACAACAGAGATATGAGAGATTTCAGAGGATTAACACGAGTTCTTGAAAGATTTTTCAAACCACAAAGTGTGCTTGTTCTTGGTTGGTTCTAAGACTTTGTTAGAGGTGTTGTCACTGTGTGAGCAATCTGTTCTACTGGTCTAAGGTAGATTTCGACATTCTCTATCAGGTGTATTCGTTTCATACTTCAATTTCTTGTAAAGTGTGGTTGTAAACTCTTCTTGATAGGGTTTCTTGAAGAGTTGTGTGTGTTGGAATACTGTTTTTCAGCAAGGTGTGCCATGTTCTTGTAGGGTTCAAGAACAGTGGCTTTTGTAATTGTTTTGAATTATGGTTTAGTGAATTTCACCTTGGATTAGGTGAAGACTGGATGTAGCTCATTTGAGTAAACCAGTATAATTGTTTTGTGTTCATTCTCTCTTAATCTCTGCACTCAATAATCGCTGATCAAACTAATATGTCAAGAAATAAATCTATTCAATTGTGCTTGAATATGTTCTTTCTGGGTACGTGTATACTGTTCTTGATTTTTTGGAAAACCTTTTGAAGAACTTCTGTGTAAATCTATATGTGTTGTGAAACATAATTGGAATTCATGTTCTGTGAAAGTTAATTCAATCTGTTAATTGTTTTAAAAACAAGCATTGATTTTGTATTCAAAGGTTGTGATT
>Ga0123342_1004860_pt1 | contig 20102 bp, 7 predicted proteins | sample Turbeawhitnodule_FD_89960 | JGI IMG/M metagenome (GOLD analysis project Ga0123342, IMG submission 89960) | Root nodule microbial communities of legume samples collected from Mexico - Turtle bean Mexico white nodule | ecosystem: Host-associated > Plants > Roots > Nodule | place: Mexico: Nepantla... | reverse complement strand
ATAATGAGTGTTTAAAGCTGTACAAATCAAATAAAATCAAATCACTAACAAATCTGTCCTAATAAATATAAAATGGAATCTGCACTTAATTATAACATAATTCTCCTGATTATGCAACAAAAATAATCATCAACACAACAAGTGTTGGTGAAGGCCAAATGTAAAATGTCAGAAATGTGGTCAAATGGGACATATAGAAAAGATATGCAAATCCCAACATCTCCAAGAAGTTGTCAAGATTGTTGATGACGAATCAGAAAAGGAACTACTTCTTGCAACATCATGTTTTACAACCAACAAATCTACAATGGTTGCTTATTGAATGTGGTTGTACAAACCGTGAGTTATGATCAAGAACTTTTTAAAGATTTCAACAAATATGATATTTCTAAAGTAAGAGTAGGGAATGGTGAACAAATTGTTGTGAAAAGTAGAGGAACAATTGCAATTAAAATTCATTCAGGTGTTAAATTAATTTTTGATGTCTTGTATGTTTTTGAGATTAATCAAAATTTGTAAAGTATTGCTCAACTATTAAAGAAATGTTATAAGGTGGTGTCTTTTGAAAACCAACTTTGTGTGATTAAATATGCAAACAACCTAGAAATATTCAAATTTATATGCAAGACAAAAGTTTTACTTCAGATTTGACGAAAGAGGAGTTGACTAAATGAAAAAAATATAAAAGAAGGATTAAAACAAAAGAATATGTATATCTGTTGAAGAAGTTTAATGTCTAAGAGAAGAAAGTAGATGAAGAACACATTCTAAGATTATTGAAGTTCAATTTGTGTCTTCTCCTATGATATCTCATTGCAAACTTACAAAAGGTTGCTAAAATTTTTTCAACAATCTTACTCTTTATAGATTAGTTGCTGGTGCTCCAATATGTTACCATTACACGACCAAAGTAGAGTTATGCTGTGAATAAAGTTTGTCAATTTATGACAAATACTATGAATTCTCATTGGATGGTTGTTAAGCATATTTTGACACACTTAAAAGGGTTTTGTGCATCATTCTTACATTTCAAGTTGCTCCTTCTTCACAACCATTTTCCACTAAAACTCTTTCTGATGCTGTTTGGGCCTCTGTTTGATGATTGCCTCTGCACCAGGTGTAATGATTTATTTTTGTGCAAACCTAGTAGCCTCTTGGTGGTTCAAGAAACAAACCGTTGTAGTTAGATCGCCCACGGAAGCTGAATATCGTTGTCTTGCTCACGCTACTGCTGAAGTTACCTACCTAGATTCAAACACTTTTAATTGAATTATCAATTTCCTCTCTCATTCCAGCACTGTGCAGTTATAATCAAAGTGTTGTAGTAGTTACTCATAATCTAGTTCTTCAAAACTAAACATATGGAAATTGATATATTCTTTGTTAAAGAGAAAGTTTTAGCTAAGAAGCTTTAAGTTTATCATATCCCTATTGTAGATAAGAACCTGTTTCTAATTTTCAGCCAATTGAGTTTAAGGGGGTTATTAGTGTATAGGACATTTGTTAAATTGTGGACAGCTATAAGTTTTAGTCAACTGTCACTTTTTCATATCAATAACCTTTATGTGAAAAACTACTTGTACTTCTTGTGAAGTAAGTTTCTCATAATTGAAAACAGTTTCTTTCATCTCTCATTTAGCCTAGAATCAATAATATGATATAATGCATTTTGTTATTTGTCTTATTGTCATAAAGTTTTCTGATATCAGGAAGATGAGATGGTGCGAGCCATTGGTTCTTATACAGTAGAAGCGACGGTTGTTGATAGATGGATCAAGTTTCTAGAGAGCACATGGGTCTTCCAAGTTTCAGAAATAAAGAGAAAGGATGAGGAGGTCAAGTATGTTTTGTAGTTTAATCGCATTGGCAAACAAATAGTATCAAATAAATGTGGAGATATAACAAATTTCAAAGTTATTATGCAAATTGCTTTGCAAAGTGTATGTTTTCATTTATTAATATTCGTATTGTCTATTTTCTTATTGCACATAAAAGTGCTGAACTGGAGAGATATGGTTATCATTTTGTGGATTTGGTGGTTCCTCTTCTGCATTCTTACAAGGTAACAAATCACCCTAGATTGATCATTATCTTTATCATACTGCATTTTCCGAATCTTCTGATCACCGGCTTGCTTATATGTCAGGAAAAATTGGCTTCGTCTGTTACTCAAATAAGAATACTTGTGGAGAATTTAAGATTCAGACCAGGGTATGGTGTCATGCCTCTCTGAATTGTCTATTGGGTAAAAACCATGCTTCCAACCATTGATTTTTATATCAGGTTACCGGTGTCATCAATAGTAGACAATGAAGGTTTGAAATTAGCAAATCCAAGGAAAAAGCTTGAAGACGAATACTTGGATATTGAATCCAAGGTATCTTTCTTTTCAATGTTGATTTATATCACTATATGTGAAGTGAACATGTATCAGGCCTCTCTTAGAAGATAATTTTATTTGTGAGATGACATGATAGGGCTAAATTCAGTCAAACTGTTGTGCCAGATTTTGTGGTCTTATACAAATGCTTATTTCTTATTCTACTTGTTAGTTTTTAGCCACTCTGAATATAGTGGACACCATTAACAAGCAATATCACATTCAAAAGGAAGGCATTTTCAGGTATGTTGTGTCTTTCTCTCTTTCTTCCCTGGCCTCTTGTCTTTTTCTTTTTCCATATTAACATACATATATAAATGTTTCTTCCCTTTAACATTTACAATTTTGATATAGAAAAGACAGCGACAAGGTGACACAACTGTTTGATGCCATTGAGAAAATAAAAGACGAATTTGAATCTATTGAGAGGCCAAAAATGGAACTTGAGATTCCAACTGAAAGGTCAGAAACACCATCAAGTCAAATAGTCTCCAGAACTCCTTCTCCTCCCTCGGCTAAAAAACACAAGCAAGATGTAGTGAGAAAAAACTCTTTCTCAATAATGCCTGGAAGATCAGAAATAGAAATAGAACTTGATAAATTAAGTGAAGATGACTCAGCAGAAGAGATAAGTGAATGGGAGTTTGATGATCTTGACAAAGATCGTCACACCAGGAGTTGAATAAAAAAAATATTAACCACTGATATTGTAAAAAGAATGAAATTGAAAAGGCAACACTGTGCTGTGTCTTGGGAAGGCTGTGATTTTGGCTTACTCCAATACTCAGATAACTGACTACTTCGCTCAACAGATGTACATGAAACAGCTTTGGTACACTCATAGTCGTATTTTGTATCATATTCATCATTGATGAAATGTAGATAGATATATTCAACCATGTAACTTGCTTAGATAAGCCTTGTTTGTGTAACATTTTTGTCACTGAGAAAAATCGTTTTTATAACATAACTGACTAGAGTAACAAGCTGTTTTGTACCTAGTCCTTGATGGTTTTGGGTCATGTACAATACAAATACGGCTCCAATTACCTTCATTCAATTACCTATTCCATTCAAGTAAGATTTCTTGTAATAAAACCTGAGATAATTTCTTTTGGGTAGAAATAGCTCGTTATACATAGGATTCAAATCAAAACCATTAGTAAGCTGGAATAACCTCACAGTTAATCCAATTAGTGAGTTAATTTACATGTTCAGTGATAAAACCAAATGGAATAAAATATATATTGAAGTTTATGTAATATACTAAGCATTGGACTATTGTACTAGTAAAGTAATATGCATTAATGCGACCACATATTAAGCTAGATAGACATAATTTTTGTATTGGTTTTCATGGGGCTTAAATTGATTTGACTGGTTTCCATGACCCTATTTCTATTACTGATAAGTTTGGGTTTTGACTTGAATGATTGTTGATTCAAAGTGTAGGGGACATTTGTTGTGGTAGAATTGTACTAAAATTTCTTTCCCTCCTTCCAGGGGACGGACATCAGTGGTAGTAGTACTATTGTTTACTTACCCTCCAAACGAATAACTTGCATGCATTTCTGGGCATCATGAGAGCCAATTATGAAAAGTAAAATAACCTTTTGATGGATTAAAAGTAAAAGGAAAAAGATAAGGTTGATACCATTTGGGCTCACCTGGAAGGGTGGAAGATAGAAGGAAAGACCCTTTATCTCTGCGATGACACTCTCCACTCAATCCGGCTGCTGCCACTCTTGTTATGGATGGCCCATTATTTCTCTCACAATTAGCCAATGAGCTTTAAAATAAAAGGGCCATTCTGGAAAAGTGATCATGTGAACGTAGTCTCATAAGAAGCACGTGATGTGTGGCACTGACATTTTTCTAGTCCTTTAGTGATGACTAAAGAAAAAAGTCTGAAACCAGCAGGCTTTTCTTTTTCCTTCCCTTAAATTTGCTATAAATTGCACTTGGTATTTACCTTCATGGTATAAATTGTGTTTTGCTTTTGTAAAGGCCTTAACTTTCATTATTAATTGATAAATTCTTACATGGGGTGGAAGAAACTTTCCATTACAACATCACTAACAATCATATGATGTCATGAGCTTTTAACTTCTATTGTTTTTGTGGGCCTTGTTGAACAACTCATCATATCAGACTAGTAAAAAATAGGTCTTGAAAACAGAATGAAAGCAACATTCTTTCTTTGTGAGAGTTTTACTTAAACTCAACTTGGGTTGGGGAATCTGCTTGAGACTGAGAACTCGACAAAGGGAGACAGAAACAACTGCCCTCGAGCATTGTTAGTGGCTTTTTCCCCTCTCAATCTCGAAACCAACGCTAGTCCTTTTGGCTTTGGAGAGAGGGTTATGATTATCAACTTATGCTTCACCATTTCGTTAGTACTATGCTATAGGCTATAGGATCCTACTTGTCACTTCCCAATGCATTCATTTTTGTATTTGTTTGAGGTCAAATCTCAAAGTTTGAATCCCTATATCAGTAATATAACACATGCAAAGAGCCAAAGTTGAAAGATTAAAAATATCTTACCTTTTGACCTGGTCAAATGAGCACATATCACTTACCATGAAGGTGAATTATTGGCCATAAGCCAATTGAGAAAGAAAGATGGATGGGGCCTTCCGGAAGGATGAATAATGTAGAATTGGTAAGTTTATAGATTATGCATGAAAAGGTAAATTAGAAAAACAAATTCCCTTCATAATTTTTTTTTATCCTTATCGAATGTGCAAACTGAAGAACACTTGACTTCTAGAAAAAAAATTGACAAACCATGTTTCATTTACCTTTCAAGTCACCATTTAACTTAACCATTACAAAGTTCAATCATTTTTTAGTGTCTTACTGAACAATTATGCATTAAGGCCTCTCTCATACACGTATTGTGCTGGCCAAGTACCCTTAATCATGTATAAGAAGATAAGGATCAGTGGGCTAGACAGGGATGTAGATACTAGATTCATTTCATTGAGACCTCCCTATGTACCTGCTTCCTCACTAGATATCAATCTAGTATATAAATCATCCCATTCATACTTTCTTTGTCATGGAACGAATTGGAAGGTTTAGTGTGTTACATTGAAACTTTCAATAAAAACAAGGTCAGTGTCAACATCTTCCTTTGAGTTGCAGATTCTCTTCTTGTACTTTGACGTATCAAACTCATATGGAACAGGACAATAGAAGAATGAAAGTGTTCATCTAACACATGGCATGGCCCAACTATGTTAACCACTAATTACGAATTATTCATAGGGACTGGACTTCAATGCTCATGTGCAGCTTAAGTAGAACTTGCCTTAGCTATCCATTGTAAAAGTTACTGTTGGTACTCAATAAACCAAATCTATCATGGGAAGGGTAAGAATTAGATCATAGATTGAACTTGTGCACAAAGGAGAAATGGCAGAAAAGGGGAAAGAAAAAGAATAATGAAAGCAACCAGGGTACTTTCAAGGTTCATCATTGCTCTCTTTTATTACTACTTTGACAGATATTGGTGCAGATAGCAGCATCTCTTTCTACAGTGCATTCCCAGTGCCTTGAGTTATATACATAACGGGAGAAAAAAGAGATTAAAAAAAATAATGAGGAAATAGTTTATGCACTGATCAAAGACATCTAATAAAAAATGGTTATGCATGGAAAATTAATTGGTTTTTATAGAATTTACTTAAAAGTCATATTTATTAATGATTTATAGTGGGATGGATGATTATGTAAAAAAAGTTTACATTGGAAAAACACAACTATTAAACTTGAAGAAAAAAAAAAAATAAAAATGAAACCCCTCACCCATGACTACTCACTCACTGACTAACAATATCTCTGCATAACATAGGACCACAAATTTTGAATCCCCTTTAAGCTTTTTCGAATATTCTGGATGATTCACAGTTATGCATGTTCTGGGAGCCAATATTTTTTTATACACTTGGATAAACAAAAAGGGTGGAATAATAAATAAATAATAGTAAGGCAAGATAAAATAATGGGTTTATTTCATGCTTGAAAAGTAGCGTGCATACATAAGTTAAAGCACAGAGTTTTTTGTATTAACGTAGATGTATTTATTTGACACGGTAGAAGAGTAAAGTGAAGACAAAGGTGATAAGATTAAAATCTTAATAAATGCAATAAATAAATGAATAAAATATGTTTTGTATTTTAGCAACATCAGCACTTTTTATAGAATACCCTGCCCTCTTTCCTTGAGGAAGCTCAATTTCCCATAGGCATCTATCTCCATACTCTGACAGACACCAATAGAGAAAACCATCATCACAAGAGAGTCACATGAAATGGCCACAAAACAAGTTACTTTGGTTCATGTAGATGATGACTACATTGACATGGAACTGTGTTCCTCCCCCAACTTCTTCTCATACTCCCTTAGTTCTCCACCATCCAATAGAGAGTTTGAATTCCAGATGAGTGAGAAAGAGTCGTCAACTTCTCCTGCAGATGACCTCTTCTACAAGGGAAAACTCCTTCCTCTTCACCTTCCCCCTCGTTTGCAAATGGTTCAAAAGCTCATAGAAAACTCCAATGCCAACTTTGAGTATGTGAAAACAGCCTCATCGTTGGAACACAGAACTTTTCCCTTCACTGAATCCAATATCTCACCTTCGGAATCACACTTAGTTGGCAGTGATGTGATCCCAACTGAATATCCACTTGGGTTGTTTTCTGACATGAACAACCTCATTGATGATCTTCCCAAGAAGTCTTGGCCCAAGAAACTGATGCAGATGAAGCAGTTCTTGCTTGGTAAGAGACTCAAGGCCTCAAGAGCTTATCTCAAAACTTTGTTCAACAAATCTGGTTGCTCAGACAAGTTCTGTGCCAGTGCTGCAAGCAACATGGGAGCAGAGAAAACACCGTTCAAGTGCAAAGAGTGTCAGAACAAGTACATGAAGGTTGCTAGGAGAAGCCCATTTGAGAGTTTTTATGATAACAAGCAGCACCAAGTAACTTGTGCTGTGATGAAGACCCTTAAAAGAGAGATGCTTGAAGTTGAAGATGATTTCTGTGACCACAGGAGATCTTTCTCTGGGGTTGGTCATCGACATTGTGCCACCAAGGCTTCATCTTTGTCCACATCTTCATCCGGGTCCTCTTCTTCATCTTCATCTTTTTCTCTCAGCTCAGCTGGGTACTATGATTTGCAACTTTTCAAGAGAAGCATCAGCGCAAATTATGAGTTGGAAGGTTCAATTGAGGGAGCCATTGCTCATTGCAAACAGTCTCAGCAGCACTGTAGTTCAAAGAATGGTTCAGATGATAGCCGGATTTGTTCTCAATTCGCTACAAAAATGCACTTGGTGGGAGTTAAAGAATAGCTATAATAGCCACCCCAAGAGTGTTGAGAAAACCTTGTAAGAGAAGAAATAGGCATTTTCATTTTGAAATGCTGTTGCATTTTGGTGGAGTTTACTGTTTGAATTAATAGAGTGGGTTTTCCAGCATTAAATTGTTAAAAAATAAAATAATATTCTACACCTCTCTCTCTTATTCTTGTACTTGTTGCATATACTTTACCCAGGTGTAGTAGAAGTGAACACTTAGCAGCTTCACTATTATTATAATTATTATTAATACTATACTATTATTGTTTATCTCAGAGGAGTAATTCCTTTGGCCAAAAGTAACTTTCAATTTTTCTCAAAAGAACTATGCTTATCACTAACGAGCAAGAATCCACCATGACAAAATTTCTCCAATAGGCATTTGCAAGAGTCTTCTCATTTTTACAAAAGAAAATACTGATGGTTCAGAATTTACTGGATCGCATTTCAGGTTCTTTTTAAGATAATGTTCTGTAATTATAATGTTAAAAGTGATAAACTATACGTGAATTACCTGCATACTCTCATACCTGTAACACGTATTTGGTATCCATGAATCATCTACCTCATCCTCATCTTTGTTGTGAGATGGATTTGGATGGTAGAAAAAGAGAGATAGAAATGTAATAAGCAATATAATAAAAAAGAAAGTAAGGGATTTGAAGAAAACAAGGTATAAATGAGGTGGAGGTGGAGGTGGAAGTGTATATATTTTTATAATCCTATTTTAGAAGTTGGTCCAAATTATGATTGACATGTGTGCTCTAAGGTGAATTTTGTGGATTTGGGACTTCAACATACAAAAAGAAAACCTTTACTTATAAAACTCAATTATTTGCTGTTAATTGACCATATTTTTTGTTTGTTCTATAATTCACTGTAAAAAGTAAGTCCTCTTGTTCTGAAACTGACCCTTTTTCCCAAGATAGATTCCCAATGACTGCTTAAGATTATGTGCCATTATTCTTTCAGTGTTCAACAGATAACAAACAGATAGACTATAGTACTGTATAATTAAAAGTGATGAACGACATATTTTATTCTCCCACCCTTCCTTTGTAATATATTTTGCAGTCTTCTCTATGAAGTTGAAAAGGTAAAAGTGTCCATCTTAAAATGTCAATGAAAACTGACCTTGTAACCAACCAAAAGAGCAAAGATTACAATCAGAAACAACCCTTTGATGGGGAGATAAGTTTAAACACAAATGGAATAGCCTTATTTTAAAAATGTGGAAATCATGTCACATATGGTACCTGAAAGTTGTTGTTTGGCCACTATATATATACTTTATTGAGAACAGTCATGATTAGTAATAGTGAATTCCCAGCAAAGCAGCATGGTTGACTGAAGATCAAAGCACAACTAGCTAGTGCAATTATGTATCCTTGTTGCAATTACCAAAGTACAGCAGTAACAGAAAATGATTATGATCATATCCATAATTTTAAAGGAGCACTAATAATAATAATTATTCTGATTTTCATTCTGCAATGTAATGGTCCCACCCTAAGCTAGGCTTGCATATACATACATATATATATATATATATATATATATATATATGTATTCTTAAAGCTCATGATCGTATGTATATATAGGTGATTTGGGTAGTTCAAAACCTGTATTCTATAAGTGATATAAAAAACAAAACCCAGTGTACAGCTTTACAGACAGACATTAATCCTCACTAGGCGTGCATTTCTTCCTTTCACTTGATTTTGACTAAACATTAAAATACGCGTACATAGTTCAGAGGGCGAATCACATGCCCAAAATTTTGAAGTTGCAAGTATAAGTGGATGCTGTTGTGCACCAATTATACAAACACATAGAACAAGCACAAAGAACAACCAATTCTTTTCCCCACCACCAATTTGTCCTAATCAAGCCATAAAGCAACTGTACTTTTCTCTCTTCTGTCCATATCTCTAACTTGTCAAAGTTTACCTCATGTAATTAATCAACCAACAAGTTTAAAACCTTATCAGAATTCCTAGTCTGGTTTTTACATGCATGAAGTGAAGTGGTAAGTGGTAACATAGAAATCTGATGAAGGTTATAAGTTGAGGAAGAAATGTGATAAACCAGTTAGTTTGATTAGTACATGCATCCTGAAATATTGAAATGCAAGCATGAAGTTGCTCCTACATGTGCATGAGGGATGGTTTGATCGTTTTGTGAAAGGCATTGTGAGTTATTTATGAGAATCCAACGAATGAAGACGGGGTGTTTGGGGCACATGCAAAAGACACATTGATATGGAATGTTGCAGAAGAGTGAACATATCTAGAGTAACCCTATGAATAAGACTCGACCCTTAGGAAAAGAGGTGATAGATGTTAATGTTGTAGGGGCCTGTGGTAGGATATGTACCCTCTTCTTGGACTATTCTACACTACTTGTTACTCCTTCTAAGTAATGTTAATCTATTTGGAGCATTGTAGAATCATCTCAAGGTAAAATATATCTCAACTTTGGAAAGATGCTTCTTTTTTATAAAAGTCATATTTGATATTACTATCAAACATGATAGATACCCAAAGTTCAGTAATCAGGGACCTTTATATGAAAGATACCATAGATTCAGTACCATTATATGAAAGACACCATAAATTCAGTACCATTATATGAAAGATACTATAAAGTAAAGATGAAAAATATCAAAGAAAGAGGGACTAAACCAAACTCATGAAAAAATCTAAAAATATCTCAAAATTAACTTAATTAAGAGTTTATAACTGTTGTGAAAATAATATAAATAAAGACTAAAAGACAAATACCCTACTCTGTAAAAGTGTTTTCTGAAATTAGTTTTAGATCTTACACAACGTAAAAGAAAATAGTAGCTTTTTAGTCTTGTATTTCCTTAAAATGGTGGGTTTTGTGTTCAGTTAAAATAAAAGTAAAATCAGACATTTAAAAAAGGGAAAAAACATAATCAATAATATTGTGATAATCTCTTTTTTTTAAAAAATTTTGATATTATATATATATATATATATATATATATATATATATATATATATATTATCTGAATCTTGGACCTGTTAAGTCCATTATTCTATTCAAGGGTAAGTAGTCGTTTGTTTAAAAACTTAAAAGAAAAAAAATAACTTAAATATGATTTCAGGCTTAACCTTGAGAAAAGGAGTCTGAATATGTCTAATTTTCCTAGAGTAAATTACGTCGTATTCTTGAAATTTTTTCAAATTACTCAATTTTTACATAATTTTTTATTTTAAAATATTAAATTTTTCTAATTTTTTTAACCCATATCTCTTAAATTTTATAAACATTTAAAATCATGAAATAAAAACCAATTTTTAAAAACCAAAATAATTAGTTGCAATAGCAACTAAATTAGAGAACATTTTAAAAATTAAAAAAAATTAGTTTCTGAATTAGTTTCTATTTTTGTTAAATTATCAATTATTTAGTTTTTAAATTTGGTAGCAAAATTTTTGGTTGTTAATTAGATACCAATTTAGAAACTATTTAACAATAATAGAAACTAATTTAAAAACCAATTTTATTTTTAGTTTCTAGAATGGTCTCTAATTTAGTTACTATTGTAACTAATTATTTTGATCGGTTTTTATTTTATGATTTTTTTAGTGATTATATTTATAATTTCTAATAAAAAAATCATTATAATAGTGAAAAAAAATATAAATGTAATTTAAGAATATATACCACTTTTTATTATATTACTATATGCTAAAATTCATTAGTTTACTACTGATTAGTTTTTGCTAGAAAATCTAGATAGTTAGTTTTAATACAGTTTTTTTTAATTATGACTGTTATAAATAAATTTGAATTCGAGATATAGATAATCTAAACACATATATCTCACTATTAACGTAAATTATTTTAAAATGTGTGAAAGGTTACAGACAATTATTACATCTAGCTTAAAACATATTAGTAATTATATATATATATATATATATAGTGAATACTGTTGAATATATATTAAGTATTTAATTTAACATAAAAGTTATTTAAATATTAATTTAACATAAAAGTTATTTAAATATTAATTTAATGTATGTCTGTATGTGGCTGAAGCTAAATGAAAAAAAAGAGTTTCTCCTAAAATACTTCTATTTTCAACAAAACTAAAACAAACAAAAAAATAAAAAATATGATAGATGATGGAGATGAATGTGGATGAAATAGATGAATATATGAAAAAAAATAGTGAAAGAGATGATTGTGAAGAGTTTATATAAAAAAAGTGAGTGAGAAAAATTGTAATCCAAAACATTTATCACTTTTAAGTTTGAGTTTTTGAATTAAAAAAAAAATCCAATTAATTCTTATTTGTTCTCACAAAAATATACAAATTCATAACATATATGTGTACATAGATTTGATACTAACACAAATATTTGTTCTCATTAAACAAAATTAAAAATAGTTAGCTGCCACATTGAGTCGAATAAGCTAACTATATTAGTGTTCAAGAGGAAGTGAACTTTATTAATGTCGATGTTAATTCAACACTAACACATATTTTTATTTATTAAATAACTAACGTCAAATTAATCAATATTTATGTTTTACATATATATAAAAATTTATACTTTTTAACTTCAAAAAAATTAACCTTTTTGTTGCTTTAGAGTGAAGCCAACTATTTTCGCCAACCTTATGATTTGGAAATTAATTTGATGTTTTCCTATAGTGAAAATATATTATAATATAAAAAAATCTTATATTATTATTTTTTAGAAGCCTGCTTGTTTATCGTGTAAGTTATAGAACAATTTTTTTTTTTGCATTCTAAATACGATTATAGCGGTAACATCCAATAAGTACACAATATGAAAGGGTAAGTTAATGAAAATAACACATAGCATCATATAATATTAGCATAGAAATTATTTTATCATTATATTTTGATTACGGTTTTAATTTGTAGTAATTTTTTTATGAAGAAATAATAAATAAATATAGATCATTTAATGGGTGACTCAACTCTTATACAAAATAAGAAAAATAAAAAGAGGTCAAATCTCACACCCTTATCTATCTCAAACTCCACACTAAATACCTCATGTTATGTCTCTAAAAGACCAACAAATAAACACATAAAGCCCTTAATCCAAAAACAAAACTATCAACATATACCACCCTTAACAGAAGTCAAATAGATAATACACATCAAATTTCACAAAATCTAAAGAACCATCAAAACCCCATCAAACAGGATAGATCTTTAAAAAACTCCATTAGTTAAATCAATATGAATACACCAACATACTCAAACATACACAAGTACCCATTTGTCACAATACTCTTATCATTAGCAGACCCTCCAACAAAATCGGTCTCGCTTTAGACCCTAATCGTCCATAAATCCTCTTTGTTCTAATGTAGGAACTACTAGTACAAAACAACCCCTTACTCTACTTATAGACCAATTCAAATAAGACACTTCTATTTAATATATTTGATGCAAACCAATAGTTCCATGCACCATTCATAATAAGTAAACTCTGCATGTTTTAATTCATAGTATGAATATATAAGAAATATTAGACAATGTATCATCAACCTGGTGTATCATTGAGTGGTCTAATGATTGTTCGGCACATTAGAATGCTCAAATAATAAATACTTATTAAACAAATAAATCACATAGTGTTTGTTGGTTCAATAGTGTCAAAGTTCAAAAGGGGATGAATTGACCTTTTAAAAGTTTCGCGCAGTACACAGAAAATAAATCGATTTATTTGGCAATGAACAGATTTATTTTAACACCGTTTAATTTTAAAAACGTTTATATCAGCCAAGTTATTCTTGAGGTTATGCAGATTAATTTGCAAGCCACACACTGATTTTAAAGAGAAACTTCAATTTTTAAGTAGGTGATAAAGGTTCAATTATTAGCTTGTCAACCAATTGGGTAACCTATCACAATCAAACTATTTCAGTTGTAATTACCAGTTCATATATCTTCTTAATAGAACCAAACTAATTTTCCATAAAATAACAGTATGAAGAACAGATTTATTTTTGATTGAACAGATTCAATTTTAAACAGATTGACAGATAAGCAAGAATTCGAGTGTCGGGATGAAGAGAAATGAACACACAACAGTTATATTGGTTCACTCAAATGAGCTACATCTAGTTTAATCCAGGTGAAATCCACTAAACAAAACGTACCAAACACACTTACACGGCCACTGTTCTTGAACTCTTGACACACTTGCTGAAAAACACTATTTCAGCACACACACTCTTCAAGAAACCCTATCAAGAAGAAGAGTTTACAACCACACTTTTACAAGAAACAAAATATGAAACGAATACACCTGATAGAGGATGCAGAAATTTGCCTTAGACCAGTAGCAACACCTCTAACCAAGCCTTAGAGCCAACCAAGAACAAGCACACTTTTGATTTGTAAAATCTTTCAATAACACATGCTAATTCTCTGTAAATCCTTAAGTTCTGTAAATCCTTAAGTCTCTGTTGTAAAACTTTCTCAATTGTATGATTCACTCTTAAACGTAGGAACAAGTTTTCTTTTTATAGAAAAACAATTTCAAAAAACAGTTAAAGCTGTTATAAAAAGAACAAATTTATTTTCAAAAGCAGTTAGAGAATATGTTATGTGAAGGAGACTTAGTCAAACACTCTGGTGCAAGGATAAAACGAAAAAACCTTTTAAGGTAAACATAGCACCAGACTAAAAAGAATCTATTTATTTACAGATGAACAGATTTATTTTTCAAAACGATAACAGACAATTCTTAACATGTAAAACACAGTCGTTTTGATGGAATGAAGACTTAGTCAAAATACATGATGCATAAAACCAGATTTTCAAAAGGACTTAATCAATGCATCAGATTAAAAAAGAATCTATTCATTTAGAAAAGAACAAATTTATTTTTTATGCCGTAAGGATGTTTTTGCAAAACATGTGAAAAACAGTTTCAGAAAATTTGTGCTTGCTCTTATCACATGGTCGGAGGTTAAGAGGTGAGTTACCTAGCAAAAATCTTACCCTAAATAACCTCTAAACTATATCTAAGACATTCTTAAAACAAATATAAATACAAATGAAATTTACACAAATAGCTTAATCAAACACATATCTTTAAGGGGCACCAACCATCTTCAAGAGTGTTTACTATCATCAAAACTCATAGATGATATGTCGGTATTAAACTGTCTATAATACTTTTATGGATTAAATTGTCTAAGGTCTCAACATGAAATTATTGATTTTCTTCGCTTGAACGTTACAAAATGATGTTCGAACAACAAGAATTACCAAAGTTATTGACTTTTATTGCTTTCCATGGCTTTAAAAAAAAAAAAAATCTTAACATTTCTTTGTCCAAATCTCAAACCATAACGTCTTTGCTTAAATAATAATAAAACTTTTATATGTACTTGTCACCACTTAAACGATTGATGCTCAAAACTTAAAAATTTAATCTAAAATATAATAAAAAAGCTTTTGTAAAGTTAACAAAATCAATTCGTATTCTACAACGTTTCTAGTGTACTTTTTCATTGTTTATGCACCTAACATGCACCGAATAGTTTATTAAACCAACTCTGTGCATTCTTACATATTAAAAACAGAAAATCTCAAAATAGTTATTTTTCTGAATTATATTCGTGTTTTCTCTAAGTCGGTTAATCATCAATCTTCTACTGATTCGTATTGTGTTTGATAATTTGGGAATCACCTTTTAATCATAACATTAATATAAAAAAAATAGGAACTAAATAAATAAAAATGAATATAAGTAGGAATCATTATTATTAAAAAAAAGTTAAATTGTTAAAATTGCGTCAATAATCACATAATATTGAGTTTTTAAATATTTTTTTGGGTAAATCAGTTACCACCTAGCGATCATTTTATCCTTTGCCTGATCGAGGTTGAAGAAACATGTTTATTAGGACCGAAACAGCTATGATAAAGAAAATCAAATATTTATTTATTTTAAAATATATATATATATATATATATATATATATATATATATATATATATATATATATATATATATATAAAATGTGTGTTGAGTCTCAAAAGAAAAGAACAAAAATAGAAGTATATAGAATGTAGTATTAGATATTTTGCATAAAGTACAACATAAGAAGAAACCAATAAAAGTGTCTCATATCCAACCAGAAAGATATTCTTCATCAACAACAAACAACAAAGGAACAAATAATAAAAAGTATATCTGACATGATATGACATTAATTTTCTATAAGCTAACAGTGAATTTCATTAAAAGATACCAGTATTAACTAATTTACCAAAATCATAAATACATTGTAAGTATCAAAGAAAACAAAAACAACATCTTCAATGTCTCACTTCCATTATTCTTTTATCTCCTCCCACAAACTCACATCTTTTTGTTACACTCACTTAAAAAGAACTTATCTTCTAAATTAGTCAATATTGAGTCGTAATTGGTTGTAAGCAGACTCTCTTGGATGGATTAAGAGAATATTTTTGCAATAAAAGCATTTGTTTCTTACATTTGAATAATGTGACTCTTTGGTGAAATAATTGTGTCGTGTAAAGGTTATGTATGTTTTATGTAGTTGTTGTGTTCGTAGTATGTTAAGGTGTTATGTTTTATGTAAAGGGGTTAAAAAAATGTCGTTTACTTTTGTATGTTAATGTTCGGTGAACTGATTATATTTGTATGTATTTTGGAGTTTGACATGAAGATATATTTTGGTTGCTGTTAAAGGTGGACTTTTTTTATTGTTTTTTGGGATAATGATTTGTTGGTAGTTTTTGTTGGGAGTTTGGGATAGACAGGGGAGTGAGGTCCTATATTTTTCTTCTTATTTTCTGTGTAAATGATAAGTCACTCCTTAAGTGATTCATATTTATTTATTGTTTCTTGTTGATAAAAAAATATCTTAATTCATCTATTTCGTAGAAAAAGAATAAGAAAATTCTTCTATCAACTATTCATGTCTAGAAATTGTATATAAATTATATTGTCCCTTATCACCACCCTTTTTACTATTTTGTGTCCCTAAAAGATTTATAATCTTCTATAAATTTCAAACTTTGCTATACGATTGTACTTATTACGACATGCATGGCATTAATTAATTTTAAACTGTGATAATGAGAGGTATTTGCTGTATAATTTGATTTAGTTTTTTTTAATATGCAGTTGAATCAAATTTAAAATTTATATATAACTTTATTTGATTTAGTTTAAAAATAAAAACACATTTGAACCAAACAGAAAATTTATTTATGAACCAAAAAATTATGATTTGGTTTAAATAATTTTTCAGTTTTTAATTCGTAATTTTTTTAAGATGTATAATAGTTTTTCTTTTACATATTTAGAAAAATATATTAGTGTGATACAGATAATCTAATAATTAAGATATAAACGAGTTACTTATTAATAACAATATCATGTTATAATAATTAATTGAGAACTCAAGTTAAGAGAGACTTCAAAATTCATTTTAATCATAAACATGGAGTTTTTTACTGTTTTGTTCAGAACACATATTTCTTTTTGCCCGTTTTTATTTACGTTTTTCACTCTCTTGAATCAGGATTATATTGTGAATTAATTTAGAGGGATTTCGAAGTATAATCTAGAGTGATTTTGTAGTGATGTTTTTTTTAATCAGTATATATATTACTTGTATTTGGCTAACTTCGTCCAAATCAATTAAAATTTTCAATTAGATTAATTACAAATGTAGGGAAAGAAAAAAAATAGGATTAAGTTAATAGGCAAACTAGAACACAAATTGCAGCTTTTAGTAGTATGAGCTAGCCTTGAGTGCATTAAGAACATTTTTATAGAACATTTTTCTCTTAAATATGAATTATATATATAATTCATGTTTGTATTAAAAATTTTGTTTTGTAAATTTTTTTTTTAAGATCTCAAATAAGAACATATTATAACATAAATAATACAAACCTAATCTTATAAATTGATTTTTCATTTATTTATCAAAATGATTTAACAAAAGTTTGTTCAATCTATATCGACCCTAAAATTTTGATGTGAAAGAGATAAATAAGATTAACTTATTCTTTTAAATATTTTTCTTAATAAATATTGATAATTAAGGATTGAATCTTCCTATCACAAAAGCCAAACCATGTTATCTCTAATAAAAAGTGCCTTTTAGTAAATATCTGAATATGGCTCTTCTTGATACGTTTATGTTGTAAAAACGTATATATAATTTTTCATAGACATTTTTGGAGTTGTAAAATATCTATATTCTTAGGATATTGGTGTTTTAGTAGATGTGATATGCTAAAAGTGAATTTTGGTTGTGATATGAAGGTGAAAAGTGGTGTTTTATAGAATAATATCGTTTTCAAAATAGATAAGATTCGGTGAATATAGAAGCAGGAACAGGGACAAACGTGATTAATACTAATGTCTGCGGGGATTTGGATGTTTTGGACTGAAATTTTCTAACATTTTCACAGCTCTCCCACCATCTTTAGGGTTGCATTGCATGTCTTTGCTTAAGAACCCTAAAATCCAAACACAATACTCACAAAACTACTTCTTACCCCACTCGCCTGCAACTTGCTGCAACTTGTCGGAACCTAAAGTGCACATTTCATTATGAGAAAGGAAAAGTGCATCAAGAGTTGTTTTCATTAATTTAAATCTGTTTTTCTAACAAGCTTTTTCGGTTCATGTCTACAATTTTAATTCTAGATATTATTTTGAAATAAATTATTTTTTTAAAATAAATCTAATTTGTTTTATTCAATAGTCTTAAATCACTTATTGAGACGTTTTTTATGTATAGAATAACTCAATTAAATTTGATGATTGATAACACGATATTATCTCTCAATAAATTTAAATTTGAAATAAACTGAATACATAAAATATATAATATCATAAAAAAGAAACCCAATTAGAGCACGTTGTAATTGGGAATATCATTATAAAACAACATACAACATCCTATCCAATGACAAAAAGATGAAAAAGAAAGCTTATATATATCTTGAGATATTCTTCTCTTTAATTTTTCTCTTCTTCCTCTTTGTTTTTTTTCTTTCTCTTTATGTGTTTTCCTTTCTACGTACCCTTTTCTGAGAGTCTTCCCCCTCTCACGCACTTGTGTCCTGATCCGCATATGTAAGAACAAAGTTAAAAAAACATTAAAAAAAAAGAAAGAAAATAGATGGTTACATATTTTTTTGTATATATTTTTACTAATAAATCTTCTTTTCTGAAAATAAATATCTCTATTTTAAATTATGGATATTATTTTATATTTTACTTTTTACTTTTAAATACACTAAAGAAAAAATAAATTATAAAATCTTATTCAATATTTGAAGTTTTTTTTCAAAATAAAAAAAAACATATTTTTACTGTGGAAGGATATTTTTCCTATTCTTCAGTTTACTTTTTTTTAATATATTTTATTATCTTTTAAATTTTAGTATTTTTTTCTTAAATAAATTATACTTTATTTTTTAATTATCCGAAAACAAAATTGAGTCTTGACAGAATTCATGTATCCAAAAATATCTATCCTAATTTGTGGACTATAATTAAAGCTAACTTCTCATAGTTAAAAGGAAATAAGTCTCTTGTAAAGAATGTATAGGAAGATTGATTCTAAGTGGGACAACAAAAGCAAAGGCTTTTAAGAGTAGAATAAGGAATGAGTAGCTGATTTTGCCATAGCATTTTGGTCTCTTCTTCCTATCCAAGAATGGGATAAGTTTTTTCCATTAACAACAAGTGAGGTTAAAGAGTAACATTTTTTTTAGTTGAGAGGAAGAGGTGTTGGTCATTGGTAACAAGAAAACGTTCAAGATTTTTTTTATTAATAAAAAATACAAATAGATAAAAATTAAACATCTAAAAAATGTTCCAATCCATATAAAAAAATAGTATTAACATTATATTTTAACTTAGAAAATAATCAAAATAAAAAGGTTTGCGATAACGTGGTTAATACAAAATTGAGATGAAGAAACGCCTTGTGGGAGATGGTAGAATGTGTGGTGGCTTCAGTCCAAACAGTGGTGAAGAAGCACTGTGTAGAAGACAAAGGAACTTGCACTTTGGAGCAAATGGGGCACTGTAATTCTATCACCGTAAAAGAAATCAGAAAGAGTAGAAAAGGGGCTTGATGAACCCTAAGAGAGAAGAAACGCATAAAGAAAGATAACAAGTAAGAAAAATAATATGTATTATTTGTTGAACCAAGTGATGTTCAAGCTTTGAAGAATCCAAACCCTTTGAAGGATGTTGAAGCCTTGGCTGAGCTTGCTGTTGCTGTGCTGTTTTAGTTTAGTTTTGGGGTAGTTTGAGTGTTGT
>Ga0123342_1004859_pt1 | contig 20107 bp, 13 predicted proteins | sample Turbeawhitnodule_FD_89960 | JGI IMG/M metagenome (GOLD analysis project Ga0123342, IMG submission 89960) | Root nodule microbial communities of legume samples collected from Mexico - Turtle bean Mexico white nodule | ecosystem: Host-associated > Plants > Roots > Nodule | place: Mexico: Nepantla... | reverse complement strand
TATCCAAGACTCTGAAGAGTATTTGAAGGACATGAGTGAAAACGAATTGATGGAAATGTGTGACCTCAACCATTTGTTAGATGAATTGGGTCCACGTTTCATAGATTGGACAGGCCGTCAACCATTGCCAGTTGATGCGGACTTGTTGCCTGTTGTGGTTCCATGATATAAAACCCATTCAGATTTCTTCCCTATGGATTAGGGCCTTGTTTAACCAACAAAGAAATGACCAACTTCCGTAGACTCGCAAGAACAACAGCTCCACACTTTGGCCTTGGCAGAAACAGAGATTTACAAGGTATAGCTAGTGTTATGGTCAAGCTGTGGGAAACAAGTGCTATTGCAAAAATAGCCATCAAACGAGGTGTTCCCTTTACAAATAATGACAGGATGGCGGAAGAACTTGGGAAATTAACTGGGGGAACTCTACTTTCCAGAAATAAAGAATATATTGTATTTTACAGGGGCAATGACTTCTTGCCTCCTGTTGATGCAAGGAAGAAAATTTTGTGCATTCTGAATATAGAAAGGTATGCAAGGGAAAAGGAAAACAAAGTGAGAAAAGTAGGTATGCTGGCACATTAATTAAACCTGTTTGGATGTGCCATTATCCACTAAATTGGTTTTTCAAACTGGATGACTTTTCCATTATGGCTTCAGCAAAGTTCAACGGGTTTGATGCCCATATCAAAACAAAACAGAAAAGTTGACAATGAATCTCCCTATATCCTCATCTTTCAACAATACTATTATATGACAAAATAAAATAAGTAAAAAATTATATATCTGTTACCTGTATCTCAAATACAGTGATGAGAGAACAAATCACTCTGCAAAACCTATACACAAATAAAACAAGCTGAAATTGAAATCAGAACATAGGGAATAGAAAAAAATTATAAATTTGTTACTTGTATCTCAAATATAGGGATGAGAGAACAAATTACTCTGCAAAACCTATACACAAATAAAACAAGCTGAAATTGAAATCAGAAAATAGGGAATAGAAATTTTTTAATTCATTTGAAACCCATAAACCACCCGCATAATGCTATTGTACTGGTTAAGCAAAATCAAAAAAAGTCCACCCCTCAAATCCTAAATGGATTTAAATCTCAAATTTCATAATAAAAACCCTAATCTATGAGAAAATGTAAAAATAGAAGATAACTTATACCTTATTTTGATTCTAAAGAAGAAAAAACCTTCAAAGTTAAATGTGTTTTTGGTTCATAAGTAAGTACCTGCACCCAAAACTGTAAATGTGTTTCTGGTTCATAAGACCTGCACCCAAAACTGTAAATGTTGAAGAGCGCCAAACTAATGTGCGTAAATTATTTTTTGATAGGTAGGCAAAGACTGTTTCTTACTTCAGCAGTTGCAGCAGTTTTTTAATTTATTTACAACAAGGTTACAACAATTGTATGTGACATCTAATACTGCTAAAGAAATGAGGTGGCACAAAGATAGGCCTTTTAGGGAAGATGGGAAAATGAGACATCCGGCTGATTCTATAGCTTGGAAGAATTTTGACTCACAATATCCATCTTTTGCGGCAGAATCACGTAATGTTAGACTTGGTCTAGCAAGTGATGGTTTCAATCCATTTGGAAATATGAGTACTACATATAGTGTGTGGCCAATAGTTCTAATTCCTTACAATTTGCCACCTTGGATGTGCATGAAAGATCCTTATTTCATAATGTCAACACTTATTCCAGGTCCTAGAGCTCCAGGAAATGACATTGATGTCTATTTACAACCTTTGATTGATGAATTGAAAGAACTATGGGAGAACGGTGTAGAGACATATGATGCATCAATGAAAGAAACATTTCAATTATATGCATCTATTTTGTGGACTATTAATGATTTTCCCGCATATGGAAATCTATCAGGATGGAGTACTAAAGATAAATTAGCATGTCCTTGTTGTAACGAGGATACATGGTCCTTAAGTTTACTAAATGGAAAAAAAAAATTGTTATATGGGAAGTCGTGGATTTTTGCCACTTGATCATTCTTGGAGAAATAATACCAAAGTCTTTGATGGTACTAAAGAAAATCATCCGGCTCCTAAACAATTATCTGGAGATGATATAGTGCAACAATATCAACAATTTGATCAGGTTAGTGGTATTATTTGTTTATCATTTAAACATTGAGTTATAGGTTTAAATATGAGCATTATTATTTTTATCTTATTTATTTTAAATTTAAACATTAACAATGTAGTTTTCTTGTAATCTTTCTTCATACATTAACTAATTATTTCCTTTACATATTTTTTTAATATCATCTATATATTCATATTTTTATTAATGATAAGTATATGCAGGTGACATTTGGTAAGTTTGTTAGGAAAAGAAAGCGAGGAAAAATTCAAGTATGTAAGAATTGGAAGAAAAAAAGCATTTTCTTTGAGTTGCCTTACTGGAGATGTCTAAAATTACGTCACAATCTAGATGTTATGCATATTGAAAAAAATGTTTGTGACAACATAGTTGGAACATTGTTGGACATTGAGAAAAAGACAAAAGACAACATCAACTCCCGATTTGATCTTGCCCATATGGGTATACGTTTAGAGCTACATCCGACTATGATCGAAGAAGGAAAATACACGTTTCCATATGCATGTTATACCATGTCATCTTAAGAAAAACATGCATTTTGTGAATTTCTATTTCATTTAAAGGTCCCAGACGGTTATTCGTCCAATATTTCTCGTTGTATAGATGTCCAAGGGGGGAAAATATATGGGATGAAATGTCATGATTGTCATGTATTTCTGCATCGTTTTCTCCCTCTTTCAATTCGTGGTGTTCTTCGAAAGGAAGTTTGTGAGGCCTTAATTGAACTTAGTTATTTTTTTAGAGAGATATGCTCTAAAACATTAAGTTTAGACACTTTACATTTGCTAGAAAAAAGTATAGTTTTGACCTTGTGTAAGTTGGAGAAAATATTCCCTCCTTCCTTTTTTGACATAAGGGTCCATTTACCCATTCACTTGGTAGATGAGGCAAAGATTGGTGGTCCAGTACAATATCGTTGGATGTATTCAATTGAAAGGTACCTTCGTAGACTCAAATCATATGTAAGAAATAAGGCTCGCCCAGAAGGATGTATTGCTGAAGCTTATATTGCACAAGAATGTGTGCACTTTTGTTCGAGATATTTGGATGGAGTTGAGACAAGATTAAATAGATATGGAAGAAATTATGAAGGTGATGTACAACAGTTAAATAAATGAAAGTTTAAAATTTTTCTGCAAGTCGAAAAATCATCACATGCAAAAAAATATGTCCAGTTAAATGTAGTAAAACAGGAACAAGCAAGAAATTATGTTCTCCAAAATTGCGATGAAGTCTCACCTTTTATTGAGTAAGTTATTTTCTTAAATTACACATTTATATTATTGTGATTATATATAATTTATTATAATTGTGTATTTTATTATCAGGTTGCACAAACAAGATTTGGAGAAAGCAAATTCACAAAATGTGGAACAAAGACATCAAAATGAATTTTTTCAATGGTTCAAAACATATGTAAGAATTAACTAAATCTGTTTGACTATTATTATATACATTAAGCATATTTATCTTATTATTTTTTCAACAGGTTTCACTTTTGAAAAGAGGAGACAACAGAATAATAAATGAGTCATTATTTCACTTGGCATGTGGTCCAGATTCACGTGTTTTTCGATGTACAAGTTATTTGATAAATGGTTGGAGGTTTAATGTAAAGGATCGAGATATGTACTTGAAGTCACAAAATAGTGGAGTTTTAGTTAGAGGTGATGAGAATACAGGTAATTTAGATTATTTTGGTGTCTTAACATATATTATTGAATAAGTTACTCTGGTGGAAGTACTGTTGTTTTATTTAAATGTGATTGGTGGGATGTGTATTCCAAGGGGAGAGGATACAAAGAAGATAAATATGGATTTATTCTTATTAATACTAAACATAAATTGATGACTAATGAGCCATATGTCTTAGCTAGTCAAGCTGAACAAGTGTATTATGTTAAGGACACCAAAGATCCTAATTGGCTATTGGTAGTGAAAACAAAGCCTCGAGATTGGTATGATATGCCAGATGAAGTGTGTCAAGAAAATGAAGACGTTGGCTCAGTTTCATTTACATCTAACACGTCAGATAATGAGCATGCGTTTTCATTGAATAGAAATGACTTAGGCCAATCCATAACCACTGGAAATCCAATGATGCCTATGGAAGTTATTGATGATGAAGATGAAGAAAGTGATGATGCAAGTATTGATGTAACGGATGATGAAGAAAACAATGTTATTGATGAAGATGATAGTGATGATAATTGATTTTTTATATCATTTTGTGAAATAAATTTTGTTATTAGTTATGTTTATTTTTTTAATGATAAATATTTAAATGAATCATATATATATGTATATAGAGAGAGAGAGTAGAGAGAGAATAATTTAGATGATTTAAATTTTATATGCTGAATTTAAATTTGAATTGAATATCATAATAAAAAGTATAAATGTATAGAAGTATGAATATATGAATAAAAGTATCAAAATAAGTATTGTAATTGGAAAGTGGCACAATGGAAGTAAAGTTGTTTCTTCAATAAAATGTCATGTTCAAATTTCAAGTAGAAAAAAAATAATGTTTTTTCTTTAACAATTACAGTGATATAATAATAATAATAATAATAATAATAATAATGAAAATTAATATTATATGATCCTTATTACTTTATAAGCATTAAAAAATATTAATTATATTCTTATCTAAAGAAAAATAAATTTATCATATGATATTTTATATTAATGAATAATTATTTATGACATGTATATTTTGTCATTTTTAATGAAACAACCGTGACAAATTAAATATAGTCACAACTAATATATAAATAGTGACAAATTAAAATATACTCACTACTAATATACAAATAGTGACAAATTTTATATATATCACTATTAATTACATTATTACAAAATAAAAATAATGTTCACTTATAAAAAGGAAGATCATAAATTCAAAATATAAAATAATATAAATTTAATAATTTTTTTGTCAGTTTTATATATATATATATATATATATATATATAAATTTTCTATTATAAATGTAAGAATGAATTTATGACATATTATTATTGACATAAATTTTATAGTAATTTTAAAGTGGTACAATGGGATTGTTAAAGTTACTTTTTTTTTACCTCATTAAAGAGTCATTGTTCAAACATAAAGTAGAACAATTATTTTTTACTACTAATATAAATATATCTAATGGTAATTTTGTTTTATTAAATATATAAAAAAAATTATGACATATTTTAACAAACTAATAATTAATAGTTTGCCATTCATAATAAATAAGTGTTTATTTATAAATATTTAATAACTTTTATATTAACTATATTTTTATTTTAAGAAAAATAATTTTATTATATCACTTTTTAGTAATTATTTATGTGTTCTTAATTTTTTAATATATTTATTGTGATATTTTTTTAGTTTTGTCACTATTACAAACAATATTAGTGATAAGAAAAATAATAATCATAAATAATATATTAATAGTAATAATTGTTATATTTATCATTAATTTTTTTCACTAAAACTAATTTTTGTAGTGAAATGTTTTAGCTAACATCATTGATATTATTTTATTATTGATGTAGGTCATAGTTATTTTTCAATCAAATTTAGTCAGAGATTTTGGTCAATATTAACAATGTTTTTTTAGCTTATATCAAACTTTGAGTTATTTTAAAATCAACATGAGTTATATGTATTTTATGGACAACATCCTATAGGATAGGATGAGGTTACTTTTCGATCAATGTTAGGATTTTTTTAGTCAATATTGGAGAACTACATTTTGGTTGATGACAGGCAATATTTTTTATTGATGTTATTACAAATATTTTCGATTTATATTTTGTATAGACCATTATCTTTTTTTTACTTGACATTAGTTACTGTTTCTTTGACATTCCTTGACAGATGTCAGCCATTGATTGATTTGTTTATCAACAACACTAATATTATTATTTTTCAATAGCTTGTTAGTATTTTTTTTTTCTAATTTTGATTGAAAAAATCTTTAGACAACATTGAATAAGATTGTTTCTTACCAATATTAGTTGGGAGAACTTTTTAAGTTGACATTAATTGAAAAGTTGGAAAAAAGTTCTCTAATAAACCATTTTGGTAAAAAAAACTATGATTAATATTAATCTTAGTAATCGTACTCAACAAATAATATGGATCGATTTTAATAGAGAAAAAAAATTCTGAATATCAATTAAAAAAATTAACAAATTTTAATCGAAAAAATAACATAGTCAAGATCAACTAAAAGACATAATGAACATTGATATTTTTTAATTTTTAAAAAAATATTTAATATTTATATTTATTTATTTAGTTGATGATAATTGAAATACTTTGTCCAAATGAAAAATTGAAAATTCAATAAACTTAAATTTTCTCTGGAAGATTGTATAACATCAAATCACCTGTTTCAGCATAAAGGAACTAATGTTTTAATTTTTAACTGACCCCTAAAATTTTTAGTTTACATATTTGAATTTTTTAAGGTTTTTCACATCGTAACACAATAATAACAAGAAATAGTATAAATAATTAATAAGTGTTACATAATATTGCAAATAAAAAAAATATTTTCAAATTTAAAGAAACTAAAAAGAATTTATTAAAAAATAATACATTCATTTATATAAATTAAAAATATATTTAAGCCCCGATTTTTTTAGCTAAGTTTAAAATTTCGGTATCCAAGTGTCAACAAGAGCTAATTTTTTCATTACATTTAAGTTTACTTTTACTTTTATTTTATAGGCCCGGATTTTCTAATTTTTACTAATTTTAAGTGAGTAAGATAGAATCAAAAATATTTTTTTAAATTTAGGTTTGAACCAAAATATAAAAAATACTAAATTAAAAATAAATAAAATTAGTAAACTAAAATGAATAATAAACTAAGTTATTCTATAAAAAAAAACATTTGGTTGCTTTAAGAAAAAAGACCACATATATATACTCTTTTTTTTCTCATTTATGTGTATTTTTTCTATCTATTTTATTATTTTATTACATCGTTTACTATCATAGTTATTAGTTATTATTTTTGGTTGTTTCTTCTTATACCCTAATAAATTTCTTCTTGCACTTAAGAAAACTATTTTTCCCCTTTTAAAAATAACTTTCGAATTGTTCTTTATGAAATATTTTTGAAACAGTAATATATTTTATTAATTTTGGATTTACCAATCCAAAAATAAAATAATTAGTCTGAAAAGGATATTTTGAAATAATTTTTTATCTTCGGGATTTTCTATTCTGGAAACACCTTTCACGAACCTTTATTCTGAAAATATTTTTAACCTCTATTCCGGAATCATCCCAAACTGTAAAAAGAATATTTTTGGCATTTCAAAGAATGTAGGGCTGCAAAAAGAAAAATGTAGGAGTGCAGGAAGATACTTTCTTACTTTTTTTCTCTTTTCTTTACCTTTTTGTCTTTTTCAAGCCCAGTGTTATTTTACGCTTTCCATTCATTTTGGGCTTTTGTGTCTCATTGCTACTGAACGGCTATTTCTTCCTGCACCTCCATAGTTTTTTTTATAGTTTTTGTAGGTCAGAAAAAAAAAATTATTCTTAAAAAATACATTTCGAATTTTATAATTTAATTTTTCTTTATATATCTCAGATTCTAGAATTCGGAAAATATTTTAAGATTTTAAACAAATTACATTCTAGATTACAAACTCCATAAGTTATTTTTTATCTGAAAATATCTTATGGAATCTATAATTTAAAAATATCTTATAAATTCTATAATATGGAATGTATATTTTTAAAGAAACTCTGCACGTAAAGTATTCTCAATCCAAAAATACATTCTACAATTCAATTTTTTATAACCTATTCTGTAAAAAAAAAACATAAACAGAATAGGGGTATTTTTTATATTTAAAGCAGTAGAGGGGGCAACAAGAAACTATGGAGGTGCAGGAAGAAACAGCCCTACTGAACCTAGTGAAAGCCCAATTAGTCTGATCCAGTTCTGATTATTTACTTTTGGACAGTTGCTTCTTGCACCCAATCAACTTTTGAAATTTCAAAATTGACTCTCATTCTCGAACTAAAATTCAAAATTAAAAAAAAAAACATTAAAAAAATAGAATATATTTTTATGTTTTAGAAATGAAATTTCAGAATAGGATTGATAAATAAAAATCCCAATTTGAAAAATTAATTTTGAAATAAAAAAAAATACATTTCCTTAATTGTCATATGATGTTGATAGCATATGTCGGTGGTTGGGAAGATTTGGTTTGAAAAGGGTGATGCATGCATGAGTATAATTTTTTATTCTTAACTGCTAGCTGTTAATTTCATTACTCGCTTATATTTTCCTTCATTGGTTGCTCCACAACTTTATAGCATGATGATCAATATTGTAACAGTTGGAAAATGTGTATTAGGTCAAGTAAGGACCTAATATTCCGTCACAATCCATAAATGAAACTCAATTTTTCCTACCTTGTCAACTTGCTACGTAACTCATACGTTTCAAGGAACTAAACTTGTTGTTGACTTCACTAAAGATGGCAATAATCACACATTCGTATAGTGGATTTTATGTTGCAATTTTTTTTTTAAATTAATAAAAAGACTTTAGTTATGAAAACTTAATTAAAAATATTATGAAATGATCGAAGAGCATATGTATGCTAATGAGTTATTGTTTAGATAATTTTTTCATAAGTATTATACATAAAAGAAAAAACAAATCACATAAATAAACATGGATGTGTAAATTATTTAAAATAAAAAAAAAATGAGGAAGCTTTTGTAAAAATAATTCTCAACAAAAAAATAAATAAATAATTGAGACATTTAAATGTCTTAATCTTTATTTACAAAATCGAATTTAATGAATAATTTTATTTATTGGAAGCTTTTTGTAAATGAGTTTACACATTGGGGAGAAGTTAATTTTATTTTATCTTATATTGTTTTTGTTACAAGTACTTATAATATGTTTATCCAAATAAAAAAAATTATCTTTTAGTATTTATGAGAAATGAACTTAATTATATTTTTAAGTCTCTTTAATTTATATTATATTTGATTTTGCCCCTGTCAGTTTTTTTGAAACAATAAAGTTTCTCTTTTTGAAAAATAAACTAAATGTTTCCTTTTATGATTTTTTCAACAAATAATTAATTATCATTTTTTATAATACTTTGGGGACATATGATGTATAACTAGGATGTAATAGGAATAAAAAATGGATATATTCAAAAGATTTGTGAAATGTGAGATTACAATTTGAATAGGAATTTTATTTTATTAGGAAAAAAATGATGCTTTGATTAATGATTTTGAAAAAAAAAACACTTAAATAATTTAATTTTTTTTATCTATAAAAGAGAATAGAATTTAAAAGATAAAAATAAGAGTTCTACACATACAATTTTATTCTCACTCCATGAAAAATCAAGTTGTCCACCTCCTTTCTTTTGAATTAAAACCCCCCAAATGTTAAAATAAAGTGTAAATATTATTTATTTTATATTAGTATTAAGTGTTCCAATATACTAATTAAATCAGAGATAATTTTACTGTTAATCTAGGTGGTTGGGGCCACACGTTTTAGCCCACAATTACTTTTCAAATTGGTTGTTTAACCCACCATTATTTTAATATGGAATTAATGTCCTTAAACACCGACCTATTGGATGAAAAATAAATAAATATGCTGTCCTATTTTGAAAAATACATTAACTTGATTCGGTCTATTTTTCTAGTTATATTATTTATATAATATTATATTTAATTGAATTTTATGTATCGCCATAATTTAAAACTCTTTACAATGTTTATAAATGGTGTACCAACAAATTTACGCATTATTTTTTATTGTAATTTTTAATACAACAAAAATTTATCTCATTTTTTTATCCCTTTTTTTTCTTTTTTTATCGTACACATTAAAAATTTTCTATTACTATTTCTAGAGTGCCGGTTCTGACAGGGCAACTCTTTTACAGAAAATAGTTAAGAGATGTTTGGTTTCCATCATTTGTAGCTTCTGGTTTTAATTGAATCCTTAAAAGGTGTATCCCATTCCCCTAACAAGACTTCTTTAAAAACTTAACTAATCTACATATTTCAATCTTAATTAATTATGATAATCTAACATTTCAATTCTCTCTCCATTTATATTGAGAATCACTAACATTCACGTACTTATTAGAATAATTACACTAGTAAAGTATACTATAAATATATTTGAAGATAATTATAATTTATTAAAGTTGTTCTCGAACGGGTATTGGGGCCTAGAGAACGATTGTTCTGCTTCTCCCTTCGATCGGTCGTCGTCATTCTCAACTTCCTGTTCGCCTTCCTCCTCTCGGTCGTTTGGTCTTACAGGTTTGGATGGTACCTGCAGAAAGCACTCCAACGCTCAAGTCAGTCAGGGTGACGACACTCGGTTGTCAAAGTACTGTAGATAATGATGTGTCTGATTCTTGGAATCTGCACTATTTATATTACCTTAATGGGTCTTCGTTGGTGGCCCGGATTAGGAGGTTGGTTTGTGTTTAAGGTTGTGCTAAACAGTCCTTAATTATGGATTAACCCTGCTGATTTGGTCAACCCATGGCTCGGTTGGCCACGTGTCGTCACGTGACCTTCTCATTATGGTCGAATGGTTGAGTGGTCGAGTTCCTGACCGACTCACTTGAGTGATTCGGTCGACCTAGTACAAAAGTATTTGTTCTAAACAAACATGAGGCAAACTTCATAGATTTTTTTAATAAGATATAATTAAAAATAACTTTAATTACTTAGTAATTTAAAATATTGTACAATTACACATTTTTCACAATCGCACAAAAGAATACATTTTTTTTATAAAAAACTTTTATGTTAGACATCACTATGCTACTTGACATCTCAGCTAGGTTAGCACGTCAAGTAATAACAATCATTTGTCATCACATGAAAAAAGTATTATTAAAAAAAAATACAAAAATATGGGGGAACTAGACCAAAACCCATATGTTAACAAAAACGATACATAGGTAGACTATACCTATTAATAAAGAATTCTTATAACATAATAAATGGAAGCCTATTATACCAATGAAAGGATTCTCTATGAATAAATCCTAAATTAGCCAACTTATCAGCACACGCATTTCCTTCACGAAAAATATGAGTAATCCTAAATCTGATTTTTTTCATAGTAATTAAGACAAGTATTTTATACTATTTTTGCTAACACTCGTGTTTCGTTATTATTTTGATCCCAAATCAATTTAGCAATCGATTTTTGAACTTTAACCAATTTTGATGGTCGCAAAAAGACTTTTTTTAATATCAATTATACCGGTGTTATGTTACTTTTAATAGTTATTTTATTTTTTAAAACACATTGCTACAAGAAAATTTGGTTTTAAAAATTAATAATTAATTTAACTAAAATATTAATTTAGAATCTATAGTAATAAGTAGTTAAAATTTTGGTAGATGATGTTAGTTATCAATTTATAAATTATTTTATAATTTTTTATTGATAATAAAAACAACTCTAAATACCAATAAATTTTAATTTATAAAATAATATCTATCTTAATAAATACAATAATTAATTATTTTTTCTTTAAATTAATTTATATTTAATAATTTTTTAATACATAATATCTCTTGTTAATAAGTTAAGTTTTATAATGAGTTAAATGAAACTTTATTTAGAACCAATTTGAAGATTTATAAGATACAAACATATTAAAACTAGTTGTCATTAAATAATCTAGTGAGGGAAAAAAAATCATCAAAACCAGAACAAAATACTTATAAAAAGTTAGTTTTCACAATGATATACCGAATATGTTAAATGATTTTTTTTTATTACGAGAAATAAAAATTATGACAATAGACCATCAAATCACATTTAAATGGTTGATATCATCAAATAAAAATTATTTACTTTTTGAAGTAATTATATATGATCACTAGTTAACTTTTATTCTTGATTGCCAATTTATGACTAGAATTTTATAATCTTTATTGATATTTGTTACAATAATTCTTTTGAAACATTTTCAACACATATATGTACGTGTGATAAAGAAGAATGAAAATAAAAATGATCAGCTATTAAATTTTATAATGATAAAATTAGGTTAAATATAATTTTGGTATTTCATTTTGAATTTTTTATATTAGCTTTGTTCTCTAAATTTTTTTAGCCTAAACTTCTTATTTCATTATTTTTGGTACTAAGTGTTAATTTTTGTTAAATTCAAAAACATTAATTATATGGAATGCAATATTTATTATAGTTTGTCACATGTTATGATGTTGGAAAACTAATATGGTAAATTTACACAAGAATTAATATTCTCTAACATAAAAAATGAAAGTGAATAATTTAAAACTTGATTTATATTATAGGTTTCAAATGGAGTAATTGTTTTAGACAGGAACGTTGACATTTTATTAATAAATGTGATTTAATCTCTTGGTTGACATTTGCTAGTAAGTCTGACAAGTCATGTGCATGACTGAAGTTGTGTTGTTGAGTTGTACTGATTTTGACCATAAAATGATAAAGCAATAACTATCACATTTAATGAACAAATAATATTCAAAGTCTATTGTGTGAACCGAATAAATTGGATAGTAACCGTGGCAGGACATTATGTATACACAGTATGACATTATTTAATTCTATATTACTCCATCCATCAACAATACAATAAAATTATTAAATAAAAATTAATTTTAAAAATTAAAATAATTAATTATTATATTAACTAAATTAAAATTTATTTATAAATTAAAATACTTATTAATAATTAAAATAATTTTTGTTATTAATAAAAAATTATAAAATAATTTTTAAATTTATTTATAACTATTAGTTATCAAGATTTTATCTATTTAATATTTATGTTCTAAATTAATCTCTAATAACCTTTTAAAAACTAATTTAGAATCTAAAATATTAATAGTTAAAATTTTGATAATTAATTTAAATATCAATTCAAAAATTATTTTATAATATTTTATTAATACTAAAAATTACATTAAATATCAATAATTTTTAATATTTAAATTAATATTTCATTATTTAGTTAATATAATTACTAATTATTTTTTTATCTTTAAATATAATTATTTTTAATGATTTTTTTATATGTAATTATAGTTTTTTAGTATTATAATTTTTAAATAGTTAAAGTAATTGTATTTTTGCTTTTCAACGAGAAGAAAATAAATCTTCTTCATATATATATATATAAGATATTTTACCTCAAGCATCAACCGACACTATAACATATAATTAGAATGTAACACTAAAAGAGAAATAGAAAAAACTATATTAAAAACATGACTGAATTAAGTCAATATTTCATTAAATAGATAACTAAAGTAGAGAATTAAAAAAGAGATCAATATTTCTAGAGAAGTTAAAACATTATCCTACCACATGTAAAACATTCCCGGTATGTTTATGTTAAAATTTGTAAATTAATTTATCGATGCAAGTTTTCATTCTCTCACAAAATATAGGTGCAGAAGAAAGTGAGAGAGAAAATTTTCATTCTGTAGGCTTAGCAGATAATATATTCATTTTTAAAATTTTAATTTATTTATTTTTGATAAAAAAAATTAAAATTATATAAGTGGTTTATTTTTTTCGAAAATAACATACTTTTAACTAATGGAATGAGCAAAATTGTCAATAAAATATCTTTATGACTTTAAAGAATTGATTTTTTTTTTAAAATTTCAATTTCTCTCATAAAATTTAAAAATATACATCTTTAAAAATATATTTTATCATAAAATATTTCAAAATAAAAAATAAATTATACTCTTAAATTTTCTATTCAAAAGACACATAAATTAATATAATTTAGGGATCTTTACAAAAGGAACACCTAGGTAAAAGAGAGGTAAAAAACTTGGTCAAAATTCATATGTTTTTAATACACAAGAGAAACTTGTTTGGGGATGAAACCAGTGTAGAAAACATATTTTTTAGGATTAAGATGTTAATTTGTGATATATTTCCATAAATAAGGAAAGATGCATGAGATTACTTGTGTTTATTTTTAGGATTGTAGTTATAGTCTAGAGGTTATGATAGTTTCTCTATCACTTTTGTATAAGGGTTGAAGCATTCTTTAAGTGCTCCATGTTAATTTAATTAATTTTTTATTAATAAAAAATATAATTTTTTACTTATAGATCTATTAAACATAAAATATTAACTGTATATACACTACAAGAAAATCAATATAGAGTTTCTATAGAGAATGTAGAGAGAGAAGTTAAGTGTCTACAAAGAGGAAGGTAAGTTTATTGATAATGGTAAATACTTCGTTCTTCTTCACTAATTTTCCTCACGAGTACGTAGAAAAGGATTTCTAAAAAAATTTCTAGAGATGGTGTAGAGTCTTGGATGTCTTTATATCCAAAATGCTTAACTTTAGAAATCAACACTTTGGGTTTGTACGGTTTCAAGGGGTGAGGGAAGCGAATGAACTGGAAAGAAAGTTGGATGCTATTTGGATTGGGTTGTGGAAATTACGAGTTAACAAAATCAAATATAGTAGGCAAGAGTAGTCAAAGGAAGTGCGTAATCGTAAACAAAGGTTTGTTGGTCCTTGAAAAGATTGGAGAGAGAAGGTTGTTCAATGTTCATTTGCACAAGTGGTAAAGAGCGGGAGTGCGAGTTCTTCTCAGAAGGAAAATGTTGTTGTTGTTCAAAAGGATTCAGATGAAATCACGCCTTTCTTTAGGGTTACTGGCTAGAGAGTTGTTTTGTTGGAAGGTTTTCCGAAGTGTCTAACTTTCAGGCAGTTAAAGAGAGTATCTTTTTGGGAGGGTGCGATTCAGTGAGATTAAGGTATCTTGGGGAGAATTTTGTGTTGTTGTCTTGTGAAGGTGAGTCATCAAAGGAAACAAAGAGTGGTTAGGGGAATTTTGGAATCTTTAGTTCCCTGGGAGAATTCTTTTCTGGTCACTGAAAAATTCGTTTGGGTACGTGTTAGGGGTTTGCCGTTGGTATTTTGGAGCAGACAATGTTTTGAACTTATCGAAACTCTAGTCAGAACATTAGTCGAGGTGGATGAGGCAATTGTTGCACAAGAGACTCTTGAGTTTGCTAGGTTGCGGATTAGAATCCTGATGGAAAAATGGATTTGGCGGATGAGTTATTCCAAGGGTGGTTTGTGGAAGGAGGTTCTAGATTCCAAATATGGGGGTTGGAGAAATTTGAAAGTGTCCAAAACAAACAAGAATGAGTCTCTTTGGTGGCGAGAGCTGAAGGAGATTTGGTTGATGAAAAAATGAGGTGGAAACTTCGAAGATCGTGTTAAGTGGAAAGTTGGTAATGGGAAGGGTATTAAGTTTTGGGAAGACAAATTGGTGGGTAACATTGCCTTGAAATGTAAATTCCCAAGGTTGTTTTCCCTATGTGTTAATACAAATATTTTGTTGGAGCTTTGTGGGGCTTGGGAAAGTGGTGTTTGGAGGTGGAACTTGGTGTGGCGAAGAAGTCTGTTTGAGTGGGAGAAGACTCATGCTTGCCAACTTCCTGAGGAGGTGCATGGGATGAGTCTTGTCTTGGGTATTGATGACAAGTGGTCTTGGAAAGGTGGTGCATCTATTGAGTTCTCAGTTAATTCTGTTACGGTTTGTTAAGGGGAGAAATTGATGGGGTGCTCTTGAGTTATTATAATTTTTTTTGGAACACTAAGGCGTTGACTGCGACCTAGGTTTTGGCTTGGAGGGTATTGGAAAACAAGATTGCTACTAAAGTTAATTTGGCTAGACGAGGGGTGGTGGTCGAAAGTTTTCTTTGTTGTTTGTGTGGATTAAAAGAGGAGTCTACTAACTATCTATTTTTTCGGTTGTAGAATAGCATGATTAGTGTGAAATCAATGCGTCTCGTGGTTAGGGTTGTTGTCAGTTGCTCCTATTGATCCATTTTCAAATTTCATTCAGTTTGTTATTTGTAATGCACCCGAGTCTATCAACTTAGTTTTGGGGAGTGTGTGGATCTTGGTGGTAAGGGAGATTTGAAGTCATAAGAATAAGGTTATCTTCAATGACAAAGTGGTGAATCATTCTGAAATCTTTTCTTTGGCCCAAATTTCTAAAGTTCCATTTGCCTGCTTCTCCTTTATCTTTTTGTTGGACGGTTTGGTTTGGTGGTGTGTTGACTGTATGTGAAGTTGGGATGAGTTTTACGTTATGGTGGTATTTGTTTGTTTGGAGTGTTGAACCTGTTGGTTTAAGTTGTGGTAGGGGATGTGTGCTTTATTTTCATGCTTTGTATAAGAGTTGGACTATTTCTGAAGTAGTTTTATTTATTAATTATTTATTGTTGATAAAAAAAACACTATAAGAAAATCATTAAATAGTAACTAAATTTAGAGACAAAAAATAATTAGTCACTATATTGACTAGATTAGAGACTAATTTAGAGACTAAAAATTATTCATATCTAAAGTGGTTTCTATTATTAATAAAAAAAAAAAATTATATTGGTATCTAAATTGACTACCTAAGTTTTAGCTACTAATATTTTAAATTCTAAATTAGTCTATAAAAAATTAATAAAACTTAATTTAAAATATAAAATAGTAAGTAGTTAAAACCTTGGTAGTTAATGGGAATGATAACATATGAATGTATTTGACACTTGTAATTTTTGTAAAGTTTAATAATTTGTAAGTTAACTTTCTATATTCGAAATGAGGTATCCTTTTAAATGTCTCAATTAATTTATTTTACTTTTTGTTTAAAAAAATCAAACAAAGAGTAAAATGGGTAAAGATGTAAAGGCGAGCACGCTAGGTAAAGGAACATAATTAACAAGTGGCATTACAGCATCCCAATATTATAAAACATGTCCCACAATAAATTAATTTTCTGAAAAATATTAGGGATTGTGAACTTATTCATCTGCGCCACGATTATTTTCTTGTTAAATTTACAGAAATGAATAGAAGGAAACAAAAGCTGAGGTAAGGAATGTCATGACTCATTAATATTAAAAAAATAATAATTATCAAATTATATATAATTATTATATATTATTATTATAAGTGTAATTGGAAGAAAAAAAAATCTAAAAACTTATATATATTTTTTATATAGAAATACATAAAAATAAAATAAAAAATATTTTTATTTTTATTTTTTATATACAATTTTTTTATAGTTAACCAGGTATATGAAGTCACATATTTTGAGATAGTTGGTATCTAGATTCGATTGAGAGTACGACCCAAAGGCCAAAACTAGTTGTACATTTGTAAGGAGCGTTTGGAATTTAATGCAGAGTTGCTTAATTTGAAACGTTAGATGAAAAGCACGTTTGCGTGTGGACTCAGGACTCTACTCAGTTTCACTTTTTTGCATTATTTAGGCTAAAATAATGGTGTATCAGCTCCTTTACTCAATGTCTGAAACTGATCACCAGAGTTGTCTTTCGCACTAAATAACGAAACCTGCTTTGCTGCATGGGCGGCATGGCAAAATAAATGCACGGTCCTGTCAGATCATTTTTTTGACATCTCAAGATAAATATTGTGTAATTTTGTTTCTAAAATATTTAATTTTTGTTTTATGTAATGGCAAACTAGTTTTTAAAATGTTTGTAAAATGTCAAACTAGTTGAAAATAAATTAAAAACGCAGTATACCACTACAAAAATATTACGTGTGATTGCTAGCTATGTCAATTTGTTATGACATAATAAATCACTGATAGAAAAAAACTAATGATATTTGAATATAAAGTTATTCTTAGGAAAAAGTTTTAGAAAATAATAACACTAAAATTTTTTGTTTTAAGGTTAAAGGTAAAGTTTACACAAAATGTGTAGGACAAAATAATATTTAACATTATTTCTTATGGTTAATGTACATATATATAAAATTAAATTTTTTATTTTTATTTAGAAAAAATATATCTTACTCTAAAATATGTAAAAAAAAATTATTCCACATTTAATATTTTTACTTTGTATATTTAGTAACACCTACAGTTTGACCTTGCTATTTTTATATTGTCTATATAAAACTTGAAGGATTTATGAGTGTTTGTTTTTTATAATGGGCTCAGACCTTATAATATTAATATTGTGAACTTAAATGATATTTTATCAAAATATACCCACTTCGTTTCTTTTTGTTTATATCTAATAGTACATAAATTAAAGAAATGTAACTAATATTTTAATTTTTTTAGGAAAAATTAATAAAATGACAACATATACTAAAAAAATTAAATAAAAACTAAATTTAGAAAAAAAATTAGTCACTATATTAACTAAATTAAATATTAAAAAATTATTTATAGCTAAAGTAGTTTTTATTATTAATAAAAAATATAAAATAATTTTTAAAATGATATTTAAGTTAGTTACTCAAGTTTTAGAAACTAATATTTTAGATTTCAAATTATTCTTTAAAAGAACTAATAGATACTAATTTAGAATATAAAATATTAACTAACTAAAATATTGATAGCTAATGATTAGATATTAGAAACTATTTTATAAATTTTTATTAATAATAGAACTAGTTTAGATATCAATAATTTTTTAATTTATAAAATTATTTTTAATTTAGTCAAATAGTAATTAATTATTTTAGTATCTAAAATTAATTTTTATTTAATGATTTTTTTTAGTGATAATAAGAACTAAAGTTTTAAATAATCATTTAAAATCGTGTATAATTAAAATTATGAAAAATAAGTATTTTTAATATATTATTATATTCTGAATTTAAAATGTATAATGTAAAATTTGATATAAATTGATTTTATTTTAAATATTTTAAAATTATTGAAATTTAATTTCCGGATGGAGATGAACGTATAAGGTAAATTTGTCTTGATCGGCACGTATAAGGTTTTTTTTTTTATTTGCAAGTTTTTAAAATTAACAAAATTAATTTTGGAAAAAATAAATAAAAGAAGCAAATTGAAAGATATAAGTAGTTAAAAAAACCAAGTATTGTACTAATAAAACCAAACAGATGGAAACCTTAGATGATTAGTGATTTTCTAACTGCTGACCAAAAAAAAAAGTGATTTTTCTAACTAGTTGCCAAAGTGATGCATAAAATGCACATGAAAATAAGATAAGTGAGAAAGTGAGATTGTAACTACTAGTGTGCTCTAATTTACAACAGTAGTAGAAATTTATTAGGTTCAAGTACTATTTTTAAAGTTTTATTTGATTTTAATTTGACTTAAATTTTAAATCTTGACACATTTTTCATCAAAATAAAAAAATATATATTTTAAGAAATTAAAGTTTAAATTATAGGAATTTCGCACAATCCTATTTAAATTTACTTTTAAAACTTTATATGTTGGCATATTATATTAAAATAGACGACATATATCAATTTAAAAAGATATTAAATTTCCTTCTTAATTTCAAAATATTTCTCTTTAGTTTATACACATTTAATACGAAAAACTATTTTATTATTATTAATAAATTATCTACTGTTTTTATTAAATTATTTTTATTTCATGTATTTTAACCAACTGAATTAACACTTATGTAGTATAATACAGATTGCGGTTTTTTTTTACCATGATGGGTTATTTTTTTGGTTTTTATCAAAATGAGGTCCGTTTAAAAAAAATTACAAATTTAGGCAAGTCGTGCCAATTCGGTACGACTTCATATGCAGAAGTCGTCCCAATTAGGCACGACTTCTGCCATGTCATACTAAAGTCATGCTAATTTGGCACGACTTCTGCCCCATCATACAGAAGTCGTGTCAACTTGGCACGACTTCTGCCACGTCATAATTTTTATTTTATTTTTTAATTTTATTGTTTATATATTTGATAGTAAATTATGTAATGTTAAAAATTAATTTGATACATAATTTTCTAAAAGAGTGTATCAAATTCACAACAATAATTCTCTATTTATTTTCCAAATACAATAAATTTTCATTTATATATTTATTTCCAAATTCAATAACAATTTTCTTCATTTTTTAATT
>Ga0123342_1004858_pt1 | contig 20109 bp, 6 predicted proteins | sample Turbeawhitnodule_FD_89960 | JGI IMG/M metagenome (GOLD analysis project Ga0123342, IMG submission 89960) | Root nodule microbial communities of legume samples collected from Mexico - Turtle bean Mexico white nodule | ecosystem: Host-associated > Plants > Roots > Nodule | place: Mexico: Nepantla... | reverse complement strand
TTATGAATAGGTATAATCTACCTATGTATCGTTTGTGTTAACATATGGGTTTTGGTCTAGTCCCCCCATATTTTTGTATTTTCTTTCTTTTTTCTTTTTTTAATAATATTTTTTTCATGTGATTGTTGTTACTTGAGGTGTCAGCTTAGCTGAGATGTCAAGTTGCATAGTGATGTCTAACACGAAAACTTTATAAAAAAAAAAAAGTTTCTAGGTCCACTTTCACATCAGTTTATGTGTTTTATTTTTAAATTTATTGAAGACCCATGTGAACATTAATGTTATGTATCTTTTTATAAAATTTAAATCTTAAACTTATTACATAATTTATTAAACCAGACCATGTTAACGTTACTGGTATTTCACTCTTTTCATTGCAGCACATTGATTTATAAAAACAGGGTACAAAACAAGCCATTAGAAATAAAATTTCCTGTTTTAGGAATTATATATTTAATTATAATCAATTACTATTTACAGTTGTCGTTTCATTCCATTTTCAAATGTAGTCAGTAACAGCTTTATTAATTATATTATCTTTTCTTTTTATATTAATAACTTTTTTAATTATTCATCAGGTTAATAAATAATGGATTAAATATATCTTTTGTCATTACATCATAACACTAAATTATTTGTTCTCTTTGATCTAAATTTTAAACCATGTGTTTAATCATGAAAATGATTTAAGTATGAAAATGATTGAAATAAGTCATTGTTAATGTGTAATTGATTCAATTTGAGGTTTCACTTCATCAATCTATTGAAAGTAGTTATAATGAGCATCAATCTACCATTAAAATAACAAATTTTGAAAAAAACTAATAATCTTTGAAAAAAATTAACAATCATTTCACATACACATAAAGAATGACTCATTTCAATCATTTTCATACTACAAGTACTTGGATGGTTTAAAGTTTGAACCAAAGAAGAAGATCAATTTCATGTTATATACAGGGACGAAAAATATAACTTAATCCATAATTTTTGTTGTTGAAGTCATTTGCCACAAACTGTGTATGGTTGAGATGGTCGATCGAGACCATGTTTAGCCTAAAAACATGTCAGGAATATAAAAGAATTAATAAATCTAAAAATGATTAAAATTCAATTAATATACTAAGTAGTTTGTATTTTAAGGATTAAAATTTATTAATCTAACAAGTCGTGTTGTTTAATACGAACTCTCATTAGGGGTAGCAAAACGAGTCGACTCGACTCCTTTTGGCTCGACCTGTCACTGGCCCGCCAAAATTTGGGGTGAACCAGACTGATCTGTCAAGATTATAGGGGTTGAAATTGGTAACCCACCCAGTCATAAGGTGGGTTGGCAAGCTGACAAGTTAACTCGTTACTTTAAAAAAATCATTTTTTTCTTTTTTTATATTTTTATTTTTTGATTTATTTATTTGGTTGTAGTAATTGATATAATTTTTTGGACAATAAAAATGCAAGAAAGAGCAATAAAATTGAATAAAACTTTAATAGTTTGATCAAAGAATATTTAATGCATAACAAAATAAAGTAAATATCAATAATACTTCACACAATAGGTGGTGAGAATTGAAGGAGATTACTATGACCTAATATGCAATGTGAAAAAGAATTGTGTCTATTAGGTCATAGAGATTTACCTTGTCATATGAGTAGACTTTGTTCCTATTATGCAACTTTCTTGTGATAACAATTTAGTAAAGATGGTATGACACATGCAAAATTTTAAATTTAATTCAATGCATGTGTATTGTGGAAGTAAAGTCAAGTGTCTCTGATATTGATGTATGTGATTTATTACGAAAAATGCAGATGCATATAGTTCAGCTTAAAGTTAAACAATTCATTCTTATATACACTTAATGAATTTAAGAAATGTGTATCCTTAAAAATATTGGAATGAGATTTGAATGCGATGCATAAAAATTATGAAATTATAAGTATATGATTTAATATATGCATATATCTCAAATTTAAAGCATTAATTTATCTCTTTTGTGTGTGCTTGTGTGATTTTTCTTAATATATATTTATTGTGTTACACAAAGTATGTTGAGGAGAGAAATAATTATATATATATATATATATATATATATATTATAATTCTCATAAAATGTAAATATTTTTAGATGTTATCTATCTTATAATGATTAATATTAATATAATATTTAATAGGATATTAGAAAAAAGTCTTATCCAAATTGAAAGATCAGTGTAAGACTCTTGTCTACCACTAGTTCACCATTGTGCTTATCAACTCAACACCACCCTTAACCTGTCTGAAATACGTGTTCTTTTGGAACTGTTGGAAAGAAAAAATTGAATAAAAATAATGGATTTTTTTTTAAAAATTCCAACTTTTTCTATATTGATTATTTTCATAATCAATATGTATTGTGTAAGTTGAAAGGTGAAGGTTGCCGAAAGGTTAGCTCTAGGTCAAATGCAAAAAAATATGAATAAATAATATTAAATGAATTACTGTAGTAAAGTTCATAAAACAAGTTGAAATAGATAGGTGTATTTTAAAAATATTAGGTAAAAAAAAAAAAACTCAAGTCGTTTCTAAGTCCAATAAGAGAGCATTATAAATAGATGTTCAACCCAAGAAGTAAATAGAGTGAATTTATCTTATAACTTTATAAAACTGATTCTGACTTTGATATCGGAGTTCTTTGTAGGTGCACACCCATCCGAGAGAGGAGACCGAACCAACCCAGGTAAGTGAGTGTAACAGTTGTCTAAGTCAAATCTCAAATCAAAGGAACAATACATCGAAAGCCCAATCCAAGAGAAAAGACCGAGAACAATTTAAGAAAGAAGTTTTATTTTTAAGTCGTTGTAGGAATACAATATATAAAATATAATTTATTGTATAAAAGAATTTAACTTTTTATATTATCTCTATTTATATCAGATTTTTCAATCAACATAAAAATTTACACAAAATTAAAATAGAAAGTCATGATTCTTGATGATAAGTGCATAATTGTATACAATAGTAACCATATGATTTATAGTTAAAGATATGCTCTCAACCTTTCTCATAATTTAACTATAACTCATTCTCCATACTCTACTATAATGATATAATGCACATGAGACTTGAGAAACTTAAATGAGGGTTATATCTTTGAATAAACAAAAAGATATAATTTTAAAAAGGAAAAAGAACAAGAATGATACATTAATTTATGAGATATAAATCGGTAAAAGGCATAGAAGGTAAATCATTATATCTCTGAATTAAAAAGGTTAAAACAAAAATCTTAAAACTACATTCTGTGTACATCAATCCTAAATTGAACACATGTTTCCTAACATATTAACAATTCTAAATTAGTTCTTATTTATCAAGATTTTTGTTGGAGATCCCACATCGACTAGAGATTAGAGTCTTTCATTGTATATAAATTGTATATAAGTGGGTGCAATTCTCAATCTTATGAGCCGGTTTTATGGGGTTGAGTTGGGCTTAAAGTTCACATAGTAATAATTTTTGTTATCAAATTTAAAATATAAATAATTGGTAATTAAAACCTTGGTAGCTAATTAAATACCAATTTAAAAATTATTTATCAATAATAGAAACTAATTTAGAAAACAATCATTTTTTTAGTCTTTAAAATGGTCTTTAATTTAGTCATTATAACAACTAATTATTTTTGTCTCTAAAAATAGTTTCTATTTGCACATAAATCTTTATTGTCAATTTATATAATATATAGATTTGTGTCCCTATGTCTTACATTTTAGAAATTATACGTATCTTCATGTCCGTATCCGTGTCTGTGCTACATAGGTAGTGATTGAAATATTTTACTCAAATAAAAGAAATTAAAGTTTAATAAATTTAAATTGTTTCACTCAAATAAAATATTTAAAAATGGAATTATTTAAATAAATTAATATATTTAAAAATACTTCTTGCTTCTGGTTTTGAAAACCTTATCCATAAAAATATTCTTGGGCTTCATTAGCCTCTTAAATGTCATCCACAAGCAGCCATTGAAAAACACATTTTGACCAAAATTCTCTTCTATTATCTCATTAGGCCCATCTAGTTTCTCATTGCTGCTTCCTCCTTCTGCTCTTCTACACTGTTCAACAGTTTATTCATACTCAAACAACACTTTGCACAGTGACATTAATATCAAATTCAGGATGTTATTGGACGGTAAAGTTCCAATGCAGTGACTTGTGGAAATCACTTTTCCTTCATATCAATGGTAGAGTAGCATGTAGCTGTTTTACCATCACACTGGTTTGGCTTTCTCATCTAATTCTTAACATTTCTATGTTCCTTTTTCTATGCCTTCACTCTCTGCTTCTCATGGTGCATGTAAACATAATCACTTGAATGTGTGAAATAGTAGATACTTGGTATCCACACACAGAAAAAAAACTGATATTTTTGCTGCTATTATGTTCACCTGCTATCAAGATACAAAATCTAATGATTTCTACCATTTTTGCACCAAGTTCTGACAGTAGAAACTTGATTTGAGCCACACCAGAAACGGTTATAAAAATTAAGAAAGTTTTCTCATGTTAAAAATAATCGAATTCTCAATGCCAATATTATTATTCTATTTTGTTCTATTTTCTCTTATCTGCTTATTGCTTCAACAAATGTCTGTTCTATGAATTCGATGCCGATGTTATTATTTTATTTTGTTCTATTTTCTCTTATCTGCTTATTGCTTCAACAAATGTCCATTTTATATATACACCAAAAAGAAAGAATTAGTTGTGATTTTTCCAATTGAGCTTTTGATTTTAGCTTTTATAAATCAATTCATTTAAATCTCTGCAACCATTTGTATCCCTTTTTCCGTTATTTTTAACTCTTACTGCAAGAGAATTGTAAGAATTAAAAAAACTTGTTATGTTCATTAGTGCCAGCAAAAGGGAATACCTTATGTGAACCATAAGGAGCATGAAACAGATTTCAGATTATCATTATCACCTTATTATAATATACCATGTTTTGAGAAATTATCTCAGACTAAACAAATACACACATTTATTCCTCAGACTTGATGATAATTCAGAAGTAGAGAAGGAGTAAAAAAACTAATAATCTCTAATGAGAATGTTCCTCAGCAGTTTCATCATTATTGACTATTACTTTTATAAACAAATAGACAAAACAGCTGGATCATCCAGACTTTACCAAAATCCTGCTAACCACATTCCAAAACGAACTTCCTTATCAGTGACCTTGTATGACCACAGGGGATTATTCTTAACTCCTCCACCCTACTGCTTTGCCTGCAAAAATGAGTAGAATGAGAGATTATGTATGTGTACTTGCAACTAAAATTGTTATTTTCAAAAGAAACAACCACATAAGATATCACAAAGTCAGCCAGTATAATACAAAAAGGGTATGAGCCTATCAGAATATGGTGTGAAAAAAAAGTGATGCATGCATGAATAAAGAAACACATATAAGAGATCATGATACCATCTTCAACCCAAAACTTTAACACGTATGCGGATCTTTTTCCTTGTATGTTGCTCCAGCTTGTTCATTTCTACTTAATGTGGAATTCAAACTCATACTTGGATTCCTAACATTTAGAATATCTCCACTAAATGGAAAGTATAGATACACACCAAGATAAAAATTGGCACTCAACTCTGACCTCTTGTGACTTTAAATATCAATTTTTTCCTTCATGTATACTCGACATCAAATTGTTTGCACTCTAGACAATGTAGGTTCCTCCACCTTGAAGTTAGTCCACCTAATCACCCAACCTCTAACAACACAATCTATGACACAACTGAAGTTACCCTCCAAATCCACCCTAGTACAACCTTTGCAAAGGATCCTCCAAGGCTCAAACTACTAATGGATAAGACTGAGAGCATGTCTATGTTTCATTAAGCACATGATATGGCCAAGGGGCATAATAATCAACAAATCAAATATCACTATTTTTTTTATTAGCAAAAAATAAATAAAATAAAATGAGACACTTTCGGGGTGCCCCAACCCTTATACAAATAATCTCAACACAAGTTTCTTATCACCCAACAAGTTGGGGATCCAACTGGCATTACAACCTGAGATCAAATATCACTATGCCAAAATCTCATCTAGATACTACCTGAGAATACAAGAAGGTTCCGAGGATGGCAATAGCAGCTCCAAGAGCGTTAACTGGCTGAACTGGTGTGTGGAAGATGATAATTGAAGAAACTATAACAGATATACGTTTCATGGTGTTTCCAATGCTAAATGTCAACGGAGAGATCTGATCCAGAGACATGTATGACACCTGATTATACAGGTGATAAAATATACTCTGAGCTGCCACCCACCTGTTGTGCACAGGTAACACCCATAAACAATCATAAGACAGAAGAAGCACAGAAGCTTTTAAGGACCACATGTGAAAGAAAGAACAAGAATAATGGATAACTCAAAATAAAAACAAAAGAACTCAAGTCAAATTTCTGCTTGAAAACCCAAATACGTAAATCAGGTTTCACATAAAACATCACAAAGCGGCATATGTGTGTCTGGAGTGTATAAAATGAGAACTCTTGATTATTTTCTTCACAAATGTAAACATCTAAATCACAACTATTAGAGTAAAGTTAACTGTTAAAATTGTGTATTTAATCACAAATCCCATTTGATCTGTAATTATAAAGGAAAAAATCACATCAAATTTATAATTAAACAAAAGATATTAACCATCAATTTAGGACCAAATGGTTCATGAGTAAATGTTCTCTTTCTCAAAGTAAACAAAAAGTAAAAGTTATTAGCTCAACATTTGCTCCTCTTACTACTAAAAACAGCCCTCTCACTAACAGAGAGAATAAGCTATGCACATCATCCAATCAAAAACCAGCATATACGATATGTTTGTTTACTTTCACAATTACTACCTTAATATCCATAACAATAGTTATATCTGATTGATCAACAATGTAAAATTCATTTTGATAGTACATAACCATTAAATTCATACAAAATGCTATTTTCCAACAACTACATAGCAACTCCATAAAACAAACAAACATTATATCATATACACGTTTTAAAAAAATAACTCATAATTAGCCTACCATCAAATAAATTCGAATTTCTGAAAAGAACACTAAATAAAGACGTAAAAATATTATGAGTTTATGACAATTTCAAAATATAACCTTTATGAAAACGCAGCAATGATAACATCAGATAAGTAAACATCTTATAGTTACCATATAAATTGAGGTCCAATTTGAGAGAGTGCTGTTTGCCATCCTGCTGCCCACATCTGTGGTCCCTCCACAGCAATTGCAAAAGGTGTGAGAATTACAAGAGACAATATAGATAAACATGCATAGTAATTCATTCCACTAACAGCCTTTCCCTTCATGCCCTTCTTTGAAAAGATATTACGGAACACGAATGCCAAATTCGATATCATAGCTCCCATAAAACCTGAAAATATAATAAAGCAGTTATGAAATCAAAATCAAGATGGCATGAAAAGATTCAATTGCAAACAAATATGAGAAAGATATTCTATCATAACATCTGGTAACAACATAAGCACCTATGTATACTATATAGCAGTAAATCATCCTTTCCATTGATGTCTCAACACAAGCATTAACACACAATAATTAAATAAACAAACAGGAGTTAAGTAATAAACATTTTACTTGAGTAGGGGGAGATGGGGACTCTGTTCTTGCCTTAACCAATACTTTGGATCAAACTATCTTCTCACAGGTCAAATTTAAGCGCAAGTCAATTTATTATAGCATATCCAACTTCTACACTATGCTCAACAACAAAATACAAAAATGCAACAGAATGTAATTGACAAAACGTTCTTTTAACAGAAAAGCAGCTTCTTTACCAATCATGTTGAAGTTGAGTTCAGTAACAGCAGCAAGTGCACATCCACCAATGATTGGAAGTAAAGACAGATAGACTGGCACCGGGAAGGTCTCACCCAGAAGAAATCTGGAAACAAGGACACTGAAAGCAGGTTCACCACTCTTTATGATATGGGTGAAGGATACTGCAACTTTTGACATGCTAACAGTTGCCGCTACATGTCCTATTGTATGTGCAACAGCAACCTGAAGGAAAAACATCAAACACTAAGCACTTCTGTCTACTTCCAGATTTTAATAATTAGAGAGAAAAGGCCAACCATGCAAGTTCTCATTTGAATAAAAAAAAAAAGTGAATTTTCCGCTTTCAAAACATCATTTTTCATCATTGAAAAAAAAAAACACTAATAAAGCTCCTCCCAATTCAACACAGTTTAAATGAATTAACTTTGTTCTTTTTTTCATGAAATCATCAAACAATATACATCAATGGATGGAATAAAATTCCATATTTAAAAAGTGATTTCACAAAACATCAAGCTTTCTAGGAACTCTATGACCAAACCATGGATGTGGCCCTATCAACCACATTTCTTCACAATTTCCCACAATATCCAGAATCACAACAAAACCGTGGCAATGAGCACAATTTAAAACCCGGGTTACATATACAACACGTGAACAAACAAAAACATGCTTTCACATTCTTTCATAAACCTTTTTTCTAAGGATGGAACCAAAAGTCACTAACTTACAGGGAACAAAGTCTTCCAGAACTCAAGATCAGTCTTAGGAGGCTCAGCTATCCTGGTGGCCCAGGAGATCAACATCATGAGAGACCCACATGCAAGGGAGAGAGTTGAGGTAAGCCAAGGGTAGGGGTACGCATTCAGCACCTTCTTGTTATAGATGTTGAACACCACATTCAGAGCCCACCAGGTTGCAAAGTATATACCAATTTTCACCTTCTTAGCAGCCTCTGATGGATCCCCAGCCCCTTCCACCTCTGGCCTCTCAGCCTCATACGCCCTACATGTCCCCAGATCACCACGTTCACGCCTCACCGGAGACCCAACAAAATTCCCAAAACCAACACATGAAAGGTGAAGTGGCTTTTGCACTGAAAACAGAGATCTCAGAGTCTTCTCCCTTGGGTGGGAAGAAGGGACAACAAGGGAACATGAGTGCCCAGAGGTTAAAGCTGGACCCTTTTGCCGCAGCAAAACATCAGAGGCTCCGATCGATATGGCGGGCTGGATCACGGTGGAAATCATGTGTGATCACTGATGAAACGGCGAAAAACAATAAAAAAGAATATAAAAAACTAAACTTTCCGATCAAAACTTTAATGGGTAGCTAATAAATGAAGGGGAAAATCAGAAAAAGGAGAATAGAAAATAGGGATCCCGTGCGAGTGTGTCAGTCTCAGTGTCAGAGCCGTGAAATGAAATCTCACGGACTGAGCACTATAATTATTATGTGATCTGAGAATGTCTCTATGATTTGGCTCTTTAACTCAAAGTTAATGTAGCAGAATCATAGAACTTTGCTAATGATAAGGAACTATTTAAGTCTAGAAAATATTATAAACTTTTTAAGGGTAAGACAACTTGGGATCTGGTCTTGGAAAGATGGTAAAGACTCAACAATGGGGTTTGGTAAAGCAGTAGAAGAGGACGAAAGATGCAGTCACTTTGCTGGTTTTTTTCCCTTTTCTAAAGCCTTTGTTTCGTTGCTCACTGCTATAGTAAAACTGTGAAAAAATCAACTTTTCAAGTATATATATAATAAACAAGATGATAAATAAAATAACTATAAGATATATAATAAATTTCAGAGAAAATATATACTATCAGAAAGTCTAATTGATAAAGTGGAAAGAATGATTGTGTGTTTTTGTAATTTATAATTAATATTTGAAGATTTTTTTTAATGACAAAATTTGTATAGAATGAATATATTTTTAGATAACAAAATTTCAAATTCATCATAATTAAAAAAAAACAAAAAATCTTTTAGAATGTGTAAATTTATACTGTAGATATTTTTTAATATGTTGGTTACATTTTAGGTTTATAATATAATTAACGTTTTGATATAAGATCATTTCTAACGATTAGAAAATCTTTAAAATTTAATTTAGAGATAAAATAAAAATGAGAAGCTAAAAATATTAAATATATCTATAAAAATAAATGTGGATTTTTTTAATAAATAATAGATATGGAATGCTTGTATATGGTTACTAGGAGAAAAAAATCATCTTTTATGTAAAATGTAACTTTAGTTAACAAAAGATGCTTAACATGAAAATTTTTATAATAAAAAAAATAAGATAAATTATTAAAAATAATAATTGATAAAATAGGAGAAAGTGGGAATCTTGTACTTTAATTTATGTATTTTAATCTATAATACATAAAATGAATTATTTATAAGCACTTTTAAGTTGGTTATTTTAATTTGTAGAAGAATAATAGTTGTGTGAATAGTTAATTTCTGAAAATTAAGGTTAGATTATTTGAGTAAAAATTGTGAACAGAATTTGAGTAAAAAAAGAAAAAATTCGTAGTTAGCATGTTCCATGTTGTTGTTGTAGTTTATGCATGTGACAGAGAAGAAGAAGTAAACACGTGGATTTTATTGAGTTAAAACGGTGGAGAAGGGTCCACGTGTCAGATTGTAATGAAACAGTAGGTTAATACATCGTACAAAACTTATATATAAGTACAATAATGTCACAGTCTTCACATACGTTTCGATTTCAGGAATGATGAATACGAGAATGCAATCACTTGGACGAAGGAAACAGCAAGTTAGAAAAAATAGAAGAAAATAATTTCAAATTTGTTCAATAATTTAATATTACGAACTGGACTTTAAGCCTAACACACCCTCCTCACGCCGATACTACCAACTCGTGCGTGAAAATATATATTATGGGTGGTCCGATAACGGTCCGATAGCGGATGACACGATAAGCTCAACACAAACATTCGCTAGGATAGACTCGAAATGACTCTGATATATGAAGTGGACTTTAAGCCTAACTCAACCCATAAAACCGACTCATAGGGTTGAGGTTTGCCCCCACTTATATACAATGAAAGGCTCTAATTTCTAGTCGACGTGGGATCTCCAACATTTAATAATAAAACATTTCAAAAATAAAAACAATTCAAATTTAATTAATGTATTTCATTTGATTGAAAATTATAAATTTCCTACCCAAAGAAAATATGATTATATTGAGAAATATGTCAAATATAAAACACATGTTGTGTCGAGTAAAAGAAATCATATTAAACACATGTTGGTAATATGACATGGTGAGATCTTAAATTAAAAAACTATAAATTGTGAGACCTTATTTTAGTTTGGTATATATGTTTTTTAAAATCATATTTTATGTTAAGTAATGTAAATTACAATTTTAACTATTTAATTATTTTATTTTTTACTTGTATAATGTTTAAATAGTATCTATAGAGAGTTGATTTTTCTCTTAGTTGGTGTTTTCCTTTTTTTTTTATATATAGTGTTCATGTTTTTTTTTTTTTTTCTTGTTTGATCTTGAATTATCAGTTAGAACTTTTTTTATAAAAGATTATCCAACAATTAAGGATTAAGTATGGATTAAGTATTCGAGTATAATTAATATATTGATAAAAACATATCTTATTATTGTACAACATATTTATTTATAGAGTTTGTAATGTATTCTCTCGTAACATATTTATTTATAGAGTTTGTAATGTATTCTCATGTGAGTTGTATTTAACATGTAACATAATTCAATTCTTAAATCTTGTTATTTCTTTAAATTGTTTTTTTTTTTTTATTTCTTCTTAACTTTTTGAAATTAATCATCGTCATTTTCTTGATAAAATAATGTGAGTGGGGTGGTGATTAGGTCAAGATGAATTTCAATTAATATGAATTTAAAATAAAAAACTATACTGCCAACACGGTCATTAAAAAAAATTGCTTAATTAATAAAAAATAACATTAAATAGATGATAATAACTTTTTCTCCATCCAATTTAACTGCATGCTATTTATTTATTAGGCAAATTGTTCATGCATATTATTTTTAATATTGAATAAAGGATGTGATGTAGTTGTTTGTGGTGAACGTTGGTTGGTGATTGTGGTAAGTTTTGTAATATTTTTATTAGTGATGATTATGTTTTCTTTATTTTTTTTTTATTTTTTTTTTAAGTTATAAAACTCAGAAAAAATAATTAACAAGGCACAAAAATGGAGTACAGAATTAAAAAACAAACTATTTTCACAATGAATAATGTTAAATACAACAAATTTTCTCGTTAACTCTTTCACACATGTTCAGATAATGAAACTATCTTCTCAAACATTGTGATTGGTAACAATAGAAGTATATGCGGCTAGAAAAGAAGTATGAGATGCACAGCTGTAACTGAGGTAAACGAGTGAGATTATACTTCATTTAAAATTATTTAAAATTTAAAAAAAAATTAAAACTCACTTTTAACGAATAATATTAAGGTGCATGAAAGACATGTAGGTGGAAGGAGAATTTGTCTATGAAATTTATTATATGCATGATATATTTTGGAAACAAATGTGCTAAAAATTTCTTAATTCTTGGAAATTAGTTGTTGTTGTCTAATAAGGAGGAATCCATTTGTCTTGGTTAAAAGGGACATGGGTCCTTCTTCTTAGAAAAATAAAGGCCCATTTTTCTCTTTGTTATACAAAATGTATGCTTGAATTTCAAGTAATTCATTCTTGTTTTTTCTTAGAAATTGTTACTTCAACTTTAAGCTTTATTATGAATTATTTGTGAAAAGTAAATTAAAAAAATATTAATTATTAATTATTATGTCGAGTCAGATTCACTTTATAATTAAAAATTTTGTGTATACAAAATTTTTAAAATTATTAATTATAGTCACCATTGTTAATTAAGTTTTTATTTTCCAAATTTTGAGAATTATCATGTTAAACCTCGTATTCATTTGATAATTAAAATCTTTCCTTTTGTAAATTTTATTTTTTTTATGTTAACACCTTCCTTACAAATCCCAAATTTAATATAGTAATTTTTTTATTTTTTTTATTTTTTTATAATAGATTATAATAACAACTTCTATATTTTTTTAAAATATTTTCGTCATCCATCATAATATCCGGTGCTACAAACATAAATTGCAAAACCTAATTTTAGTTTAATAGACATGCTTTTTTAAAAAAACAAGAGTTAAAATTCTATTTTATGTTAAGCATACAAATTTTAATTTTAAATATTCAGTTATTTATTTTTAAGTAATTTTCTGATAAACTTTCTCTTATTTTTCTCAAACTGTTTTGAATCTAGATTTTTTTTCTTTATCACAGGTAAGATTAAAGTCTAATAGATATTTTTTGTTACATTAAATTTACAATAATATGTTTTGGTCTGTGAATTATAATATTCAATTTCCCAAACTACGTTACGCGATATTTTTTTTTAAAAAAAAGGCTTTTGGGTTCTGGGCTTGGGCCTGGATCCATTTGATTGAGTTTGGTAGTGTTAAAGAAAAGGGATAATTGGTAGTGTTACAGAACGTTTCCCTCTCTGTGAAGTCCCAATTCTTGTTAAACCCTAGAACACTCTCAGTGAAGAAACTGCGAGCAAAATTTGTGTTCTTCCAAAATGTCGATGTCCAAGAGTTCCAAAATGCTCCAGTACATCAACTACCGAATGCGCGTCACCATTCAGGACGGACGCCAGCTTGTCGGAAAGTTCATGGCGTTCGACCGCCACATGAACCTCGTTCTCGGTGACTGCGAGGAGTTCCGCAAGCTTCCTCCGGCCAAGGGCAAGAAGCCCGCCGACGGCGCCGACCGTGAGGACCGCCGCACGCTCGGTCTTGTGCTCCTCCGCGGCGAGGAAGTCATTTCTATGACCGTCGAGGGCCCACCTCCGCCGGAAGAGTCCCGCTCCAAGGCCGTCAGTGCCGCCGCGCTCGCTGGCCCTGGCATCGGTCGTGCTGCCGGAAGAGGCATTCCTCCTGCCCCCGTTATCCAGGCCCAGCCTGGTCTCGCTGGCCCAGTTCGCGGCGTTGGTGGCCCTGCACCGGGTATGATGCAGCCGCAGATCTCGCGCCCACCGCAGCTTAATGCGCCGCCGGTGTCGTATCCTGGAGGTCCGCCGGTGATGCGCCCTCCGGGGCAGATGCCAGGCCAATTCGCTCCTCCCCCCATGGGTAGGGGACCCCCTCCTCCTATGCCACCCGGGCAATTTGCTCCTCCTAGACCTGGTGGCGCTCCGCCTCAGTTCTCCGTTCCACCCCCGCAGTTTGGACAGCGCCCCATGGGACCTCCCCCTCCAGGACAGATGGTGAGAGGACCTCCTGCTCCGCCTCGCCCTGGGATGCCTGCGCCTCCTCCTCCTCGCCCCGGCATGCCACCACCACCTGGCAGCGGTGTTCCGGTGTTTGGTCCTCCTCGACCTGGCATGCCTCCTCCCCCAAACCCTCAAAATCAACAACAACAGTAATGGGAGAATGGATTGGTAGGTTGTATCTGATGTCTTACTCATTCCTGTCTTTTAGATTTTTGGTAAGACTGAGTGCGTCTGTGTTTGTGTTTAAGTGTGCGTTTGTGAAATTTACCGTGAATTGATTTATGTTTGGTCGAGTTTACTCCCATAGTTAGTTTGATGTAAGATCTAGTTTAAAATTTTCTACATTAAGGTTTTAAAACGGGGTTGCAGTCGTGATCCATGGTACTGTTGTAATTAGCGGATCATATTACTTTTGTTGGTAAGGGAATTTTGAGCTATTCGTAATCCCAACTCAAATTTGCTTTTGGAAATGAAGCAAAATTTAACATCAAAATGTTATGAAGTTTCTGAATTCAATTGAATTGTCTATCGATATTTTTGTGTTGTGACCAATGAGTTGCAGAGTAAAGAACAGCATGTTGTCTACCATAAACGATTTTTGAATTTACCTTTTGGATACACTATTTTAATAGCAGAAGGTGTATGTAAATTGTATGTTATTGGTGGCCAGATAGATTCGAAGCTGACTTTGTTAGTATTTTGTTGTTATTTAATGTCTGGAAGTCATCGAATTATGTGAAGAAGGGTAACTTCACTACAAATTACTAACTGCTATTTGCCCACTCTAACCAAGCAAATTACTCAGTCAATACCCATGCTAGGTTCTGATAATTGTTCAGTGGGCAGAACTCCAGTGAGGGAGAAAAATGATAAAAAGATACCTAACATTGTTGAAGTTGTGGGCATAAAATGAGGGAATGTAGAAAAGGCTTGGGCTACAACTTTAGCAAGTCGTCTTAAGAAAGCTTGGTTTTTCAAAACTTTCCGAGAGCATAATCTAAACCTGGAACTTTTTCGTTTCCGACTTCTGATTCCTGTAACTGAAAGCTGAGGTCCCATTTGGCCTACCATTGTCTGATACATCAATTATAGAGCACACACTTGGTAAAAGCCTGCTACTCACTCACCTTTTCTTTGTACTTTCTTCTACCATAGATACAATACAATACAATTGTCGTTCTAAGAACTTGTACTACTATTGGAGGAACCCACCTCTGTGATTTGAGACTTGCTCCTTTGTGAATTTGAATCAATCCTGCTTAAGTACTCAATTTCTTGCATTATGAGGGATGCGACTGTGCCTTGGGTTCCTATTTCCGCGGGAGAAAATCCAGCCAACTTTTTTGAGTTAAGGGTAGTGAATTTATGCATGTTTTGTTTGGTTTGTGTTGGGGAGAAAGCATGATGTTTTGATTTAAGAAGGGTCGTATCTGAAATGCATGGCACATGTCTGTGAAGATGCGAGCATTCTTGTGCTTGCAGTTATAACAGTCTAATTCCTAACTACTATACCAACTTTTTCAGTTTCATCATGTTCATAAGTACATGCTAGGTTTTTTTTTTTGGAGTTCTTGTCAGTGTTGAGTGGATCTGATGGGATTCATGTGAAAGGTAAAAGTTGCTAGGTGGGATAGGAGGATCTCTTCCATTGGCTTTTCAAGTTGGTGTTTTAGTTGGCAAGGAATAGTAGGCTTACCTAAATCAGAAAAAACAGCTATTTATTTAAGTGCTTTCAGGTTAGGGGAATTGTGGATTATTTTGTTTAGGTTGGCTCTATGTATTTTGTAATTTAGTTTCATATGGGGTTTTGTAGGGATTTGAAAAAAGATACAACTTAATATGTTAAATTCTTTTTTATCAGTGAATTTAGCTGTTATTTTGAAATAAGTAAAAAATCTACACATCATATACACTAGAAGTCTATATTGTTTGAAAACAGAGAACAAAGGATAGTAGTTTATAGACACTTTTTTTAGATCATTCTAAATACCTTTTTAAACAAAACTGCAAGAGAAAGCAAACAATCCTTTAGATATGCTGATGAGTTTCAACAATGTGTAATCTTGTCAGTTGAAGAGTTATAAAGAAAACCGGAATGCTAGATTCAAGTATCTTCACAAATTTTGTTGTTTTTATCCAAATTGTGCTTTGGTACATTTTAATTGTTCTTTGCATTATGGAATTCTTTTCTTTAATCTATGCTACTTATCTGCGGTGGTATCATTAACGGGTAAGGTAGGGAGTGTCTGATTCATGAAAAAAGAGCAGGTTCTTACTATTTTATCCATATGGTGCATTTTAAGAATAAAACACTTCTTTCAAAATTATACCCATTTTTATTGTTGAGGAGATAATACAACTATAAATAGCTGAGGCCATAGTGTTGGCAAATCGGATGATGTGAAAATTAAAGCCTAGATAAATCAAAATGCTAGTTTGTTTAAAATTTAAATTACCCAAACTAAACAAATTCATTCAAATTTAATTTAATTTGATCATATCGTCTAATTTTTAAATGCTTAATTAAATTTCAAATTCTTTATAAATTTGGGTATTTTTAATTGAGTTTCATTATTATTTTTTTGTCTATTTATTTTTTGTGTTAACCAAGTAACTTTGTTGTTATCTAGCAATGCATCTTACTAAGTTGTTTTCACTTGTTAAGAATTATGAGATTTTGTGATTAAGATAAAATGATATTGTGATTAATATAAAACAACAAATAAATTTACATTAACAACAAAATCTCACATTTCTTAACACAGTGATATGAAAGATGACTGAGTAGGATAACAAAGTACTCAATTAGTAAATATAATTTTTTTTGAACAATAATTAAAACAAAATGTGCCTTTTGGGTCAAGCCCAGGTGTCGAGCTTGATTATTTGCCAGTAAATTGCGGGTTAACATACGCCAGCTATATGATACTGATTTATCTCAGTAAAACAGGAGTGAAGTTATTTTATTGATTTAGTTTTCATCTCTATAGGATAAATAGGGAGGAAAATGAAAGAACTAAGCAACAGGATTCGTGTTTAAATAACCGGTGTAGCCCTTGTATTTTTATAATATACATGGTGGTGCCATGTTTCTGTATAGAATATTGGAATACTATGCATATTATGTTCAGTAATCTGATATGATTGATATGTTCGTAATGTTTATACGGATTCCATATTTGGCACATAATCTCACATGTCAGTTGTACACAGCATTTTACGTGTCAGTAGTCTATAGTTAAAAATATTTGGTGATGAATTATCTTTGGTATTCTGCTGTTTTTTTTGTGGTTATTGTGTCAGTGCTGTCTCTGTTTGTGTCCCAACCCTGTCTAATTCAACGACTTGATCTTCATCTTTCGCTTAATATTTATTCATCTTAACTTTGTCTTTCGCTGTCCATATTAAACTTGACATGGTATAATTTCGCAAGATTCTCATCAACGGATTTATATTGCTTTTCTCCATCATCTCCTGTATAGCCAGCCTTTCTCACTGAAATCTTTTAACCTTTGGCATTGTTGGAAAGTTATATTTATTGCACTTGATTGAGACATTGGATTATTCATTCAGCATCTTGGTAGTATATTATTTTTCTTGTGACTTATGTGGTTATGTGAAGTTGGACTGAATATATAACTTGAAATTATTATGGCAGGTTTCTCACTGCTAATCTGAACCAAGATATGGACTTTGGACATGTTCCGCGCAATTCAATATGCAGCTTAAACTTAGGAACTGATTGTTGCTTGTACAACCTTGAATCACTCTCTTGTTAGGGATTTTTTGTTTGTCATGATGAGGATGTGTAATCTTAGAAACAGTTTATGTTTTGAGGAAAACATTATTCTACTAAAATCTAAGCATTGGACCATACAAGTCCCCGTGTAGATTTTCAGGGGAAAACAATGCCGGATCACGTAGGACAGGAACCCCCTTCTGCCATTTGGGTTATATTATTACATGATATGACATTGGTAATGCTTCTGCATCAATTTTTTATTTATTTTTCTGCTCTTATTTAAACTGAAAAAAATGGTTAGATGCAGAACATATTTGATGAGTGTTTGAATGATCTTAAACAGAAACAGAAGGCTGATTATGGGTTCAATATCAGGCTAATTCTCCCTGCACCAGATGAATTGCCATCTGCATTATCATTTTTTTTTTAAAATCCGAAAGACATATTTCAGTTCTGAATTTGAATATCTAAAACTGTTATATTAGACATTTATGTTAATAGACATTTTCTTTATATGCATCTTCAAGATTAAGGATAAAATAGACATTTGCGTACAGATCACAATTGATCTTGCAGAGAGAATTAGCCTCAATATCAATGCAAGCCAAACCCAGTTGCCCTTCGCTTCTTTGTTTTTGTCTACCATTCCAGTGTTCATTTCTAATGTATTATCACTAATAAAAAAAATAAATAATATATTTTTGAAAACAAGATTTCTTAATATTTTTGTTTTTCATAAAAAATATTTTGTTTTCATTTTCTAATATATATATATTTTAATCAACCAATCTTTATTTTTATCTAGTTTTTCTTTCTTTATACTTTTTTTTAAATAAAAGCTTTCATGTTAGGTATCACTATGCCAATTAAGATCTCAGCTAGGCTGACACCTCAAGTAACAATAATCATTTATCATCATATGAAAAAAAATATTATTAAACAAAAGAAAAAAATACAAAAATACAGGGACTAGATCAAAATCCATATGTTAAGAAAAACAATACATAGATAGACAATACCTATTCATAAATAATTCTAAGAAAAGACAAGGTGGAAACTTATTATATCAAAGAAAAGGTTGTCTATGACACATCTTTATGCTTTTATCCGTTGGAAATGATAGTCTTTCTAGAAATACAAATGATAGTTTTTAAATCAATGGTTAATTATTTTTTTTTTCAAATTAAATACAAAGATAACACGTAATTTGATCTTCTCTTTTAAGTAATTAAATCTAAATTAAATTTACTTTGGTTAGTTGTTTTAGTTTTGTACCCTTTTATAAAAATTATTCTAACGATGTTATTATTTTTATGGCTAAAATATGTTTTGTGTTCATTTAAAAACAAGATATAAAACAAAGAACAAAGACTAAAAGAAAAAAAAGATATAAAATAAAAGAGTCGATAATGATAGTTTTATAAAATTGAAATGCAACTTTTGTACACTAAAATATATATGATCTTCGTTATAGTCACGAGTGGTTATATTATAAAAAATAGAACATGTGAAATGTGAATTTAAAATATCTTATATAGATATAAATTTATATTGATTAACAAATAATTTTCACATCTTTAAAGATGAAAAGTTTTAAAAGTATGATTTTAATATCACTAGCATTTATTTTAAAGATGAAAATTTTTGTCAATCAAAATCTTATTTTTTAGAGAAAATATAGAAAGAAAATAATTTATTAAAAAATTAGAATTTTTTTAAAAATGAATTTGTAATATATATTTATAAACTTTCTTTTAAAAATCTAACATTAAAATATTACTAACTCTTGAATTTTTTAACTATTACACATTTAATAAACTTTTTCATGTTTAACCAACTACTCCATATTTAAAATTAAAAATTATTTTTATAAATAAAAATATATTAACATTAAAAATAAAACAGTTTTTAATTAATTATTTATTAAATATTTAGAAAATAAAAAATATTGAAATATCTAAAATAAAATATTAATGAAGATAAAATTAAAAGAAAATTATATACACAGTTATAATAGAAAATAACTTTATATATATATATATATATATATATATATATATATATATATATATATATATATATATATATATATATATATAACTCTTTCTCTCTCTTTTTTTTTCTATCTCTTTTTTTTATATCGTAA
>Ga0123342_1004857_pt1 | contig 20121 bp, 11 predicted proteins | sample Turbeawhitnodule_FD_89960 | JGI IMG/M metagenome (GOLD analysis project Ga0123342, IMG submission 89960) | Root nodule microbial communities of legume samples collected from Mexico - Turtle bean Mexico white nodule | ecosystem: Host-associated > Plants > Roots > Nodule | place: Mexico: Nepantla... | reverse complement strand
TATATAGGGAGTTTCTCTCCCCAAATTACAATCTAATTAGGTAGGATACTAATCATGAGATTCTATAATTATTAAATTAATTGCATATAATTGGGTACAATATCGTCAAATATTGCATACAATGATTGCATATAATTTGATAATTATTATTTCTTTAATATAATTGTTTATTTAAAATATGAGTGGTGAAGTTTTTTTCCTATCACAAGTTAAAGTTTAATCTTTGATTTATTAAAGTTTAGTCTTGGATCTCTTTAAAATATCGTCAATGAATTTCTTGTTCTCTTAACTGATGTCTATAACTTTTATAACTTTTGTTCTCTAACTGGTATCTATAACTTTGATATGTATGCATGCATTTAAATTAAAGTTACTATATTAAGATGGTGGGATTGGTTCTTAATCTTATGTTGTTTTTAGCTGGTAGTGTCGGAATAGGCACAGTGGAGTGTGTATTTTTGTGTTGCGGCATGATGAGGAGTTGGCACTGAGAAGAAATTGCGTAAATTGGTGGATGAAAGGAGTGTTAATGGACCACTCACACTGAGTACGGAATCAACCACCAAAATGCTTCTGCTACCAACACCTCATAATATGGACCACACAAACACAATAAAACTTGAGCAATGATATGGTGACATCTTGCTCCATTATACAACTTCTTATTAATGATATAAAAAATGGTATTTTTGTCATTTCATGTAAAATTTGGAATTTTAAGCATAGAAAAAAGGTTGTATAGTGAAGCAAAGGTTGTCATTTTATCATTTTTCATAAAACTTTCTTTTCACATACAAATATTTATTACACTCAATTTTATCTTTATTTAACCATTTTTTTTCATACACATAACCTAAAATGGAATGATGAAAACATTGTTAACAAACTTAGTTATATGTAGACCTTGTCAATAGTTAGACATGTATGACTCAAAATCTCATATCAACTCAATCTTTTCTGTTTCATGTTAGTCCTAAACAACCACTACCTAATATTTGTGAAAAAAAAATAAATTCTTGTGTGATAAATAGATTCTCTTTTGAAGTCAAGTTAGAGTGAAAAAATATTAGTTCATTCCCATAAAACCAGCTCATGAAATTGAGGTTTGCACCTACTTATATATAATGGACTATTTTCATCTCTAGTCGACGTGGGATCTCCAACAATCACCACATCTGTTAAAAAATTAGACATTTTAGAGAAGGTCGATGTTTCATCACAATTTTATCTTTAAAAGACATTTTGGTGAGTTCACTACAAGAAAATCATTTAATTGACAAAACTAGATACTATTTTAGAAATTAAAAAAATTATTGATATTTAAATTAGTTTATATTTTTATACATAATTTCTAAATTAATATGTAGCTAAGACTTATGCAGCTAATTAGATATCAATTCAAAAATTATTTATTAATAATAAAAACTAATTTAGATACCAATAATTTTTTTTAAGTATCTAAAATAGTATATAATTTAGTCATTAGCGAGATTAATAATTTTTTTTTCTCTAAAATTGTTTTTATTTAATAATTTTCTACAGAAGAAAAAACATATAAAGTCTCGACTGGATTGATGTAAGACTATATTGGCTCTAGGAGAAAATATTGAAAACGTAAAGTAATAGAAAATGATAATTTGAAGAAGATGAACTTACTTGGCACCAGGTTTGGCAACATTCTTGAAAATCCTCTGAGCACAGTTTCTAGCTTCCCACTCACTGCTAATCTCAGACTCAGCGTTGCCAAAATCATCCACAGTCCTTGAAATGGTGGACAAGCCAGAAGATCTGACATAGTTAACAAGTCTCTTCACACTCCAAGCAGACGCAGTGCTCTCCATGCTCAGCTCTCTCAGCTTCTCCATGTCGATCTTCCTCGACCCAAACCTATTCGACTTGTACAACTTCTTCGCCTCCTTCATCTTCAGCCTCGCCGGCATCGACTTCGACCCCTTCAGATGGTGCTGCCGCACTATCTCCTCCGCGTCTTCGAACGGCGGACTCGACAGTGCATCCAAAATGTAGTGGTGGAAAACGCTCTCCTTCATTCTGTCAAAGTACGTGGTCACGTGGAACGACGACGCCAGCATCTTCACCAGCACGATCTTCACCAGCCATATGGTTGCGCCCACCAAAACCGCCACCAACGCCTGAAACATCTTGTTCAGAAACTTGTGGTTCTTCTTCTGGACATCGTCGAATACCAAGCTCCAATAGGAGAGTAACACCAGACCTAACCACAAACAGTTTCTTATGCTCTTTCTGAGGCCGTATATGAAGTACAACACCTTATCCCTCAGCATGAAGTTTCGTTCCAGGAAGAACACTATCACACCAACTAGCCACCCTGTTTGGATTGCATGTAACATCAATCAATTTCTACATCACACACCAAGAGAAAAATATACATTGAAAACTTGTTCTCCTACACAACTCTCTTTATTTCTCTAAAATTGATTTTAGTATGAAATAATAAAAATATAATTTTTTTATCATCAATTAGAGGTTGTATAGTAGAAATTTAACAAAACACAGGGGAGAATTCAAATGAGTTTTTCGTTACTTTACGCTATATTTTTTTATCGATAAAAATAAATAAATTAATTGGAGAGATTTCAGAGATATTTTAATCCTTATACAAAGTCAGTCACTACCAATCCTCAAAACTCCTTATACATACCCTAACACATAAATAAAGGATCATAGCTAGCTAACAAACGTAAACAATCCCATAATTCAACATATAGCATTTTCTAATAGATCTCATGCATAGCAAAGGCTCAAGACAACCATCAGAATGAAAAACTTATCCCACAAACTTTTGAGTTCATCAATGACCATACCTTCACTTGCATCATAATAAAAACTTCAATATGATCTATTCTGTCGCTTCTAAAAATCTTCTTATTCATATGTCTGCTACCATCAAATTAAGCTATATAAAATGTTTCTAAAACCCTAAAGTCAATATATATACATTTATAAGAGTTACACCAGTTCTTGGGTTGTAGTCTTTGGTGTAAGAAACCTTACAATGTTTTTTTTTTAGCCATATAAGGAGGTGTAGCCTTGTGGGTTTTGTATTCGGTGTTGAGATTCTTGAAGTATAAAAAAAATGCATTTATAAGAGTTACCTGAAACGAGACGACCGCTGAATGTAACCATCATCATGACACACCACCTCCAAATCTCCAATCCCAGGACGTGCATGTTGGTAATGGAAGAAATGGTCAAAGAACACACCAAGCATGCCAAGATATTGAGAAACAAAAGCCACTCCATCACCGGCCTCCACTTGATTTTGAACTTCCTCTTTTGGTGCAACTTTGTGTTATGCTCTGACCCCTCTTCTTCCGTCTCTTCCTTGTCCCATTTCCAGTCATCTTCTTCCTCATCGTCTTCTTCATTGGAAGTGAGCTTATAGGTGGGTTGGATAATGTCACCTTCTTCAGAGGTTGCTAGTTTGTTGCGGGGAACATAGTTGTACTCTTGGATTCGGGATTTGGGTTTTGAGAAGTTCAGACGGTTCAGAGTTCTCACTTTTAAGGGTGGCCTGAGTTTCTCTTGATGATTTTCGGCTTCCATGGATGATGGTTTAGGGTTATGTTGGTCGATGAACACAACAACTTGGTCTGAACTCCTTGATTTCTCCATGACTTGGGATCACAAATGTAAGGAATGTAGTGCTGTAAAGGAATGTTGCTATAAATTTTGCTACTGCTGGAAATTATGCAGATTTTTGCTGCATAACTATGCCATATAAAGCACTAACTAAAGGATATATTGCTAGTTTTTGTTTGTTGTTAAGTGATGTGGGTTTTATAATTGTATAAGGGTTGAGAGAGTGGCCAAAACTCTCTTGTTTGAGTGGATATGAGAGAGATACTCAAATCCAAACTTATAGAGAAGCTTTATCTTATCAAATTTGATAGGGTAGAATATCATTTTTTATTCATGAAAGTAGAATACAAGGTCTCCTTTCACAGTGTGTGAGCAAATAAACACTTTATAGGAAAAGAGTCCATGAAGAGTTTTGAAGTGGCTTGAGGGAATAAAAACCTAAGATTAATAATCATGTGTTGTAATATCATTGTTAGGTATTTTAAGATATATAAATCTAGAAGAAGGGACATCATTGAGTCATGACCAAACCCCATATAAGATATTAAAACACATTTAACTTCACAATAAGTTTGTAAGTCTTTTTATATTGATTAATTTGTATTTTTTTACTTTATGTGATACTCGAATTTCTATACTTGCAATCTTAATAAATTATTTTAGTAATTTAGAAAATACCTTTAAAATAGTTAAGAAAACGTGTTTTGTACCGAAGATGAGAAGAGAAAAAAATAGAAGGAAAAACATGAATAGAAAGAAAGGAAAATAATTATCAACAAAGAATAAATAAAATAAAATAGGAGATTTAAAAAATGTTTCAACCTTTATAGAGACATTTTAAGGGTGTCGTAACCCTAATACAGAAAGTAATCAAACTTATTCAACACCTGACCTACAAACATACTTCCGACTCTGTAAACTACCAAACTAATCATCAATTGAAAGACATCACATCATCAACAGAAATCATCATCTATTACAAAACAAAAAGAAGGAAAGAAATAGAAAAAGAAAAGATATATTAGATATTTATGAGAATTGAATTTGTGTAGGTTAGGTTGAAAACTTAGTAAGTGGCTATGGAGGATTCTCCTTTTTCTAGCATGAGAATGTGTGCCCACAGCGCATACAAGCACTTTCTTGAATGCAACTTGCCTAAATTCTTAGTTATTTGTTGCTAAAGTCTAACTTGCACACATTTGTGATGATTATGTGACAAAAAAATAGGAAAACGTTTATGATGGTTTTGGGCACGTGGTTTTGTTTTGGAGTAAATATTTCATTAAATAAATTTTTCATTACAAGAAAATCATAAAATAGAAACTAATTTTTAGAGACAAAAAATAATTAGTAGTTATAGTGACTAAATTAGAAACCATCTTAGAGACAAGGTTTTTGCTATCAAATTTAGAAACTAAATAATTGGTAGTTAAAACTTTGGTAACTAATTAAATACCAATTTAGAAACCATTTAACAATAATAAAAACTAATTTATAAATCCATTTTTGTTAGTTTCTAAAATGGTTTCTAATTTAGTTACTGTAGCAACTAATTATTTTTGTATCTAAAATTGGTTTCTATTTCATCTTTTTCTTGTAGTGTTTAGTATTTTTAAAGTAATTTTGTAATGAATATCTTTAACTTTTTTTAAATTTTATATATTTAACATGTAATTAACTTTTATTATTCTTGAATTATTTATGATAATGTAATTATTTTAGTTAGATATTTCTAAATATACTAATATATGCATATTTAAAATTAGCTAAATCTTTCAGAAATTCGAAGTCAAATATTACAAAATTTATTTCTAATCAAAATTGATAAAAAAAAAAGAGCTTCATACAATAGTTTCTATTATTACTCTAATAAAATTATTGACTAAAGCAAAATTTGAAATGTAATGACTAATTCCATTAGTAGGGGAGTCAAATTCTTATTTTGAAATATATTTGACCGGTTTTCATGGATAAGTAGAAATTTTCTCCTTACTATAATTAATATATCTGCAAAATAAAAAGAGTTTGTATGTAATCAAATACAGTTTTTTTTCTTTTTTATAAAAACTTTGGTTTGTAGATTTATATTATATTAATAACTAAACTTTAAATCTAATTTAATCTTAAAAAATAATTTATAAAATGCGATTTGTACCTACTTATATATTACAAGAAAATTATTAAATAAAAATTAATTTTAGAGGTAAAAAACAATTAGTTGTTATAATGACTAAATTATATACTATTTTAGATACCAATAATATTATTGGTATTTAATTAGCTACAAATTTTTAGGTATCAACCTTTTTTGTCAATACCTCATCCAACTCTTGTGACTCTATAATATCATATTAAGGAGTAAATTTTAAGTATAACATAAATCTTCATTCTTTATTTCATATTCTTGAAGTTTCTACACATGAAATTTTGTTCACAAAGTAAATTGTTAAAATATTCATTATTGTTGAGGAACGATTAAAATACTTATTTACTTGTATTAAGAGATGTTTTGTCTGTATTATATTTTACCCTCTTTTGACTAAAGATTGGTTGTAAAGATCCTGGTAAAATAGTTACTAAATTCTTTTGATGTGACCCACAATTCCTTTTCTTTCTTGAGGATTGGTTTAATGATTTGTAAAGTCTGATGGATGTTTGTAAGTCAGGTGTTGAGTAGGTTAACATTTGTCACTTTCTGGGTTGAGACATCGAATGTCTCAATTTATTTTATTTATTCTGGACTGATAAAAAAAATTCATTCAAAATGTATTTATAATAAAAGTATTATTTTTTAATGATAAAATATATAAAAATTGTGTAAAGGATATATTTATCTGAGTTAGTAAATTGTGCAGCTTATAATGCGTGGATAGTGAAGGGTGGTCATGCGCATGAAAAGAACACCATGATGAAATGAAATACCCTTTCTTTTTTGGTGGAAAAATGAAACACCCTTGCTTTCCATCATATTAAAAATGCGTATATATATTATATTATGATATCGACCTACAAAGAAACAGGTGTACGAGGTCGGAAAAGTGCCCCATCATGGACAGTTAATTTAAGGTTTAAACACATGAATTATGGTTAAAGAAAGTATAGCATTATAACAAATAGTATTAAATATTAAGCCAATATAGGAACATGATGAAGCTAGAAAAAAGGAACGTGTTCCATCTTTGTATCAAGGAAGTGTTTGACTCACAACACCTTGGTGGAGGATATCCACTAAGGTATAGTGAATGCACACTTTTAAATATATAAAAAATGATCGAAGTTCACTATATTCTCCTAACAAACCAACACAAGGAGAAAAGACAAGAAGATAGATGCACCAATAAAACAACAAAGCACACCACGCATCACTCACAACTAAGAGTTGTTATTATCCCACAACTACTGTCTCTTAGCTTTTTCCCACAAAGACCACAGTTTTTTCATCTTCTGAAAAAGTAGAGGGATATAAGTGAAGGACCACTTTCCTATTTGAGATCTTTTGAAAGTCCTGTTTTTAAGATAAAAATTTTATTCTTACTAAAAAAATTAAAAACTAATTAGAATTCAACATCAACAACTGTTTTTCAAATGCGAAACTATAAGGATTCTCAGTTATGTTTTTCAAATCCAAAACTATGATCGAACTCTAAACTTCAAAAATCAAATCCAAAACTATGATCGAACTCTAAATAATGTATATTGAATCCAAAACTATGATAAAAAATCAACAAATCTTTAATGTATATTGATTCTAATAATGTTATCTCAAATATCTCCAAGTTTAAACATTATGTTATCTCAATATCTCTAATGCAATTATTGATATTAATTTTAATAATGTTATCTCAAATATCTATAAGTTTAAACATTGATGTTATATGTGAAAATGGAAAAAAGTACTCTCATTTTTGTTAGACCTCAATTGTTTCAATAAGTTCACTAGTTTCATACCGTTTAAGAATCAAATCTAAAGACAATTTAAATAAACATTATTTTCTTAACACTCCAAGATGCTTTATACAACCCAAACAGTAATAAAACTCCAAACTCCAAAGCAAAATATACTTTGAATATGGTAATTAACCCTAACAATATTATCTAAAAGGTTGGATACTCAAGTTTATCATGCATATATTGAAAACAAATAGACTTTCTACTGTAATTCTGAAAACATAAAAAATGTGAGAACAAAAAGAATTGAGTGACAAATATAAATCAGGTAGATATCGAAGATATTAACTGTGCAAATTATGTCCAACAGCATTATAGTATGTGTCCTTGTTTCTTTCCTAGCTTGAAAAGTAGACATTAGCACAAGAAATAAAATTCCAATAACGTGCATGCATTCACGTCTATTTATCAGAAAATAAGGAATGCTACGCTATATGAAATACTCAGATATAAATTATAATATGCCACTAGTGAAGTGATCATGGAGCTCGAGAATTATAACTAGCCCCAGCATGATCTTCATAGCAATCTGAATGATCCTGGCAATGTTGATGTGATAGAGAAATTCAGACCATATGGATGACTGCCCATGTTGCCAATCATATACGATAGTAGCAGTTTATGAAGTAAAGTAGCAAAGCTTCTTATCGCTTCCATTCCAGATCTTCGCAATGAACTCGAAGTTTAATGCCTTTCAGGGAGTTCTCCGGTTGGCTTTTCATGTTTACGTTTCAGATACTTCCCATCCCCAGCAAGTCCAGTATATTTAGTAAGAATCTTCGAAATGAAATACGAAATTCCACGACAGATTCAAGAGTCAGAGCATGCTTTAACATGAAGACGAGGGATGAATGATCTTGCTACTCAACAGTTTGGAGATCATCATAGCATTTCTCATTGGTGGGGACCAAGACCTCATTTTTTTAAAAGCCATGTCATCCACCTAGACAAGCACTGTCTATGAAGGTACTCTGGTAAATCTGCCTAGAAAAATAACACATTAAATAATCAGTTAACAGTAGAGTGATGTTTTATTTCACCTTTATCAAGAACAATAATTTTATTTTTTTTTAAACAATAAATATTATACAAAGAAACACATATTGGATGCAGAGGGGCGTATTCAGTTCAAATATGATATTTGGGCGCCGATAATAAAAGGATAAAATACTTGAATCAAACATATTTAGAAGTAATAGCCAAAATATCTATAGCAATTCAAAAAGCAAGGTTTGCCAAAAGAGACAAATTGATCTATTCATATAAACTAGAAAACATTGATAAACAAGACAAGGGTCATAATTAAGGTATTACACAAACATAGAGATAGGGTACATTATCAAAATTCTAAGACATGGTTATGATAGAATGTGTAAAATTAATATAAAAACAAAGCTAAAAATGAAAAAGAGAATTGACATTTTGAAAACGAGCAAGTCATTATAGGCATTGTAATAAGCCATAATCTATCTAATTATTCCTGTGATATATATATATATAGACACACACACTCAAAGTGTTCAAGAAGTAAAACACATGTACAACACAACACAGTTACTATTTTGAAATGCCAGTGCTTCCTCAAATCAGACTAAAATTCAATCAAGATATTCAGTGATTTTAACAACCAAAACAAATACCACGGATATTTTTAATTTGAAAGCAACCATGCAGTTCTATGTCCACAATCACTGCTTCAAATTCTACTAAGGAGATTCTCGTTTTTTCTGGTAACTTAAAATCTCATCTATAGGCAGAATCATTATGATCAAAATCCAATAATTTTCACCTTAAATGTTGCAGATACGATTCCATCCACTAATGTTTATACGCCTAAAAGTTTATTCAAAGATATGGATTGTGGAACTTACACTGCTCAACCCTGAAGAGTATCCATCAGTTGAAAGCAACCAACTTCTAGTATTTGACAGAGAAACTAACTTCTGGCTAGCAGAATCATAATCTAGCAGTTCATCATCGTCACCATCTTCATCACGATAATAGGTCCTCTTCTTCTTTCTAGCCTTCTTTTTTCTTCTACTTTTTACTCTAACTGAAGAACTGCTATCAAAACCAGAACAATCTTCTTCTGATGGTCCATCCCGCTCTGGCAATGTATGTTTATTAGAGTTACGAAAACCAATTTGATTATTAACAAACAAAGACTCCCAAGACTCGGGGTTCTGGCATTCTCGTGACAGTCTATAGTAAAGAAGCCATGACAGAAGTCCCACATACTTTATCACTTCAATAGTTTTCATCTTATATTTGTTCTTTAAGATTGTTGTCAAGATATTAGGATTGCTTGGGATTGCAGACATCTTTGACACAATTTCATTGATTTTTTCTTGTGGCTCCCAAGCCTCTTCATCACGTAATAGGCGTAGAAGCTGCCTCCGCTGTGCAGTGACAGCATTTAGCAGCAGTAACTGGTCAATAGATCCATAAGCACCACATTTAGAAACTAAAATCGCAAACAAATTACTGATGTCATTGAATTGTTGAAGTTCCATTCTTGGGCCAAGAGATTCACAAAGCGATTCCACAAGGTAGCATAAGTCTTGATCTTCAAGAACAATAAGAAGACGTCCACACAGAGAGGAGAAGGGCTGCTGCCCAAGGAATTCATTTACAACATCCCATATGTCTTTATATTCCTCCTTATACATTAAATCAATGAAATATTGCACAAAGAATGACCTGTCAATGAAAAAAATATCACCATCCTTCACTGACTCAGCAAACTCATCAGATGACCAAAACTCAGGTACATGTTCTAGAAAGTTTTCTACAGTTTTCTGAATATCCAAATCCAGAAAATAATGGGGCTTAGTAGCAACTACTGCTGGTGACTGCCCGTGCTTTCCTTTCCACTCCAGCTCCTCCCAACAAATATCTCTATTTTTAAATGCAAACTGGGACAGTGCCTTGAAACCTTTCCCCTGCTCTAGTCCACCGCCAGAGGAAGAGCAGGAAAACCACAGCAATACTCGCTTGGGATTACCTGCATCCCATACACAAGTTATACAGTCAAAGAAAGAACTGCTCCACACACTTGTTTTGCTATCATCACAAATTCACAAATCATAGTAAGTCCGATTTAATGAATACAACACCCATCACATATATATAAAGTTCAACCAGAAACCATTCAAAAATTCACAACAAGATTAAATCAACAAATATTACACTGTTTGAAACATAGAGCAACAAGGTATCGCTAAAAACAACCAATGATGCATTCAGGATACAATACAAGAGTATAATTAAGGAGAAAGGCCCAATTTTCTCCCCTTGAATATGCATTCTTCTTCATTTTTTGTTTCTTCCCTGACACAACCTACTACTAACCACCAAAGTTTCAAATTGCAGTCATGGTTTGAAAAAATAATCCGTGACCACAATTTCAACCACAATGTCCAGGTTTTTTAATTCAATGTAACAGCCTTTCGACAGCAAATCACCAGTATTTGCCCACAGTTTCCTATGACATGATCGCAACGAGGACATGATCACAATTTTAAAAAACCTTGAAATTGCGACCAGCAACCGTGGTCACAATTTTATGGTTTCAGTCTTTAAGAGTCAATACAAATTGCAACACAACCAAAATTCAGAGCTCTCGTTCCCAATTTACAGCAACTTCATTAACTACTCCCAACAGCAGTTTAAAAGAGTAAAGAATGTGCAAACGGAACTAACCTTGAAAAAATTTCTCAAGCACGTGACTCCTCCGAGCCAAAACGGAACCAAGTTTGTGGGGCGAGGTGTCGAACATGAAATGCAGAAGCTGAGACGCCAAATCGCGCTTCGTCCTTGGTGTTCTTAGCAAAGCCCGAAACAGGTCACGCTGATGGAGTAAAGTGACGCAGTTGAAACCCGCGACGGTGTTGCAGAGCCATAAACGCGCCTCGGCGCGATCCACCGCGGACCAAATAACGGTTTCCAAGTCGGTGAGAAGGGACAATCTGGATCGAATTGAATCTTGATCGTCTACGACGTCGTTCCAATTGGGCTTCGTCAACAACAAGTCGATCATTTTCTTGCTCTGAATGAACAAACCCTACGAACTTGTTTTGGGAAACTCTGAAAACCCTAACGCGATGGAGCAAGCAAAATTGCTACGCAGCTCCGAACTAGCATGTCGCCAACCTTTCAATATCTATCTACGAAAATTGATTTTTTTTTAATTGAAAAATGTTTAATTAATTACTACGAGACTTTTTTTTTTTTTAATAATGTCCGTATGTTACACGTATTGGATTTTACTCCTTTACATTCATAAGACTGTTTAATGATATCTGTGTTGGATATACATATTGGATCTTACTCTCGTACATTCATTTGTAAGACATGATACACGTATTGGATTTTACTCTTGTACATTCATAAGACATGTTAATGATATCTGTGTCGGATACACGTATTGAATTCTACTCTCGTACATTCATAAGACATGTATCGATAAAGTGTCTAATTCAAAAACTATAAGTTGTTTTTTGGATAACTAAATTCAATATCAATCCTTTATAATTTATCATTTGATTATGATTTTTATATGTTATAAGACTTTTTTTTATTTATAATAATGGCTTGAAAAATCATATTTAGGATAATTTTTAATTGATTAATATAAAAAAATTATGTATCAAAATTAAACTTATTTAAAAAAAATTAGTAAATAATTTTTTTATTATTTAAACAAACAAAAAATTCAAACAAGCAATAAACTACAGTAATTCTTAAAAGTACAAGGATAAAATTACTAGGTAAGAGTCATTTTAGTGTTAAATGACTACTCCTTATATTTCAAAAGACTAATAATGATATACTCAATTTTCGACACACTTTAATTGATGGAAACTTATAGAGTTTTACTAGATTGAGAATGCAAATTATATAATTTGTTAGTGTAGCGAATTTTACTCACTAAAAAAGTGAGTTTAAAATAGACAAGTAGATAATATATTACTATTTTAATCTTAAATATATTATTTAAATTATCTTTAATCTCAATTTCTAATTAGAAATATAAAAAAAAATTACTACCTTTTGAAAAATTAGAACTAAAATAAGTAGTACCAGTTGAAATTAGAATGTTAGATAATATATTACTAGCATTCAAAGAAAAACGTAAATAAAATAACTAGCATTTGATAACTTTAGTGTAAAATGATATTTTGTAACTTTGGAGAGTTAATAGGTTGTTTAACTATTTTATGCATGATACATAGAGAGATTAGGGTATATTAAGATAAAAACTTTCTTGTTTATTCATATTAACAACTTTTGGTGATAAAAAAAATAAGACATTATGGTTCAAATATCACCTATTTAGATTTAGATTGTTGTTTATCCATATGAAGAACAACTTATTCATATGAACAACAATCTAAATAGGTGATATTTGATATTTGACTCAAAATGTCTTGCTTTTTATTATCAATAAAAAATAAATAAATAAGAACTATTTCAGAGGTGATCCAATCTATGTACTAAGAGTGTCTTGTCCTACAGAATGAAAAATACATATAGTATTATATAATAAAGTTCTTCATCTATTTTGTGGGGGCATGTTGTATCAGATACTTATAGAAACATGTAAATTTAGGCAAATGTATCATAGTGCATTAAAATCATGTAAGGTTCTTTAAGCTTAATCAGATATTTGGTTTTCAAATACTGAGTTTGCAGCTTTAAATAGGGTCTTCTACCAGACTCAAGTAGAATTGTCTCCAAAAAAATATCATTGCACAGTTTCACATAACTGATGAACACTAAAACTATATATAACCTTAAAATTTAGTAGAGACTAAACTTAAAATTGAACATTTAGTTTTCCAAAACAAAAGATTGTATCCATAATTTGTCATCTTGAATGATGGTTAGATGAATACCATAAGTTTTTGTGGCATACTAATATCTTCTGACTGCTACTTCCATTCTCATTATCTTCTTTATGGCATTCCCAAAGCATACCCTTACCAATGGTTGTGATAGCATCTGTAAAGTAAATGGATTCACGAATAACTGCATACCCATTGGGTCTTAAGATTCTATCCATTTCCAGCAACACGTATTTCATTTCACACCTGAAACATAACAATACTTAGATGCAAAAATGGTGTACAAAACCTTTTTTTTATCTCTGCATTGTAGAAGAAATTTCTGGTTTGAAGGGTTCACAATTTACTTCAGTTACAATAAAGTCAACTTCATGGAACCATTGTAAGTGCAACAATAGTTATTTTCTTGATAAAATTTTAACTACAAGAGACACAAACTCTCATGTAGGTGTAAATTTATCTTAGGAAGTAAATTAAAACATGTCAAATGATGAAACTATTCTCTCGAATGTTGTGAGGCTGAAGAAGGATAGAAAGAAAATTTAAAAATTTTAAAACGATTAAAACCGACTTTTTACAATTAATATAGAATTGCAGGAGAATTTGCCTCTTATTTCAGTATGGGTTTTTTTAGGAGAGCCAAATTCTGATTTCAGTCGGAAAACCACCACAATTCGATTATCCGTAAACCGAATTTCTAAATGATTTATTTTTTCATTTAAAATAATGGGAAGGGGTAAAATTTTGAGAATTATGCTGTAATATTTTGCTAATTTATATTTCTTTATAATATATCTATTTATAACTATTTATTTGTGTACTTTTTAACTTGTCTAAATAATTATATCCTACACATATACTAAACATAATTAATTTTCTCAAATTTTCTTCTAAATTCATTAATTTTTATTTTTTTCCAAAATTTTCCCCATTTCCAAATAGAAAAACCATGCTATTCCTTAATTAAAAAGGCACAGTATGTTATATATGTGGAAATAAAATCGGAATCCATGCTGTGTCAGTCAAAAGTTCTAGAAAATAACTCACCTGTGGCTTTCTGCAGTGAAGAATCCATCAAGGTGAAGCAGGTCATATGTTCGAGGATATGTTGAAAAAGCTTCACACCTACCATTCAAGAATCGAATGAACATCAGTTTAACAAGCAAAACCATATTCATAAATAAATTAAAATTATGATTTATACTAAATGATAAATATGATTTTATATAATATTTTAGATTTTCAGTTGTAACTACTCTTTTAGCTGTAACTACCTAGGTAGCATGTAACATAAACATAAGAGGACACTAGATACATATAATCTCTAAAATATAGGACACAAAACAAACACGGATCTGTATATTATATAATTATGAATTATATAAATTGACAATAAAGATTTATGTGCATAAGTATGTTTCAGCCTTTTTTTTTTGTAGGAGAAAGATGTTTCTCAAGACAGGTTCAAAGGGATTTCTTCCTTATTTTTATAATCATAATAAATTTTATACATTATGTTTAAGTTTTTAGAAAATTAATGTATTTCTTCTTCTTTAAATTATGTTAGAACCTAGAATTGTATGAAATCTAACAAATATTTTTTGAATTGGAGACTTCACCAAGTCCTACAAGCATCGTGTTCGATACATGAGTCCGACACGGACACACCATTTAAGAGACATGTCCGAGCCTCATTGGTTGTAACTACTTCAGCTGTAAAAGAGTTACTGTTGAAAAAGTAATTACAGCTGAAAATCTAAAATATTATGAGTTAATATTTATCATCTAATAGTTCATATCAAACATTTTCAAATTACCAGTCATGGAAGGTTCCAATAAGCCCTCGATCAAAAATCACAGGAAGTGTATTGGGAGCATAAGATGAGACCACGTTCATGACCCATACAGGATCATTGATAAAGGCTGCAGCAAAACCTCCATATGCTGTGTTCATGTCCATTATATTTCTTATCTTCTCTGTCCCAAGCTCAGGGATCAACTTCTTGTAGTACGCACTCTGCTTTTTCCATTTACTGTTATCCTGTTTGAAAGCTTTAGCACTCCCACGATGAACCATTGAAAGCCGTTCTGGTGGAACGTTCAACCGCTCAGGCCACTTAGAAATGGATGGCAGGCCTAATTTCCTAAACTTAGGATCTGGAACCACAATGCAGGGACGAATTGGAGTATACCATGCTGAATCTGGTTCGATCCCATCATCACAGCTAGGTGGATAGGTATCTCTAACCAGCTTATTGTAACAATTGTTATCTTCAGACTTCTGCCATACTGCAATGTCACCCTTTTCCTTGAACATTTTAAAGCACATTGAAGTGAGCAATTCCTGCAACTTCTCATAATCTGATGTTTGTGCTTCAATAGTTGTGTTCCATCCACGCCACCTGCGCTTGTAATTTACTGGTGGCCCAGACAAGACCCAAAATCCTCCGGGACGAACAATCCGGTGTATTTCGAGGAGATATGTACCACCTAAAATCAGATATCCATCATAAAGAACCGGAATTTAGAGTGAAGTTTTCAGCTCTAAGCAGAGAGAGATTAGAAGAAAACGAATGAAAAAACCATCATAAACAGTAAGATTAGAGTATACTATTTGCCATTTTATGAAATAGCCACACTTGTTAGGATAGGAAGAACAACTAAAATAGTCACATCACAGCTTCACCTTTACCAAAAGCAAAGTAGTAAAAGTTTCTGATTAAGATCTAAGAATTCAGCTGTTCATTGAAAACTAAATGGCAGCATATGAAAGAACTCAACGTGTTTACAACAGATGCATTAAGTCCAAAATTTAGGCAGCCACAAACTGGTCATTACTGAAGGTCATGATCACAAGAAGAATTGAGCAAAAAAAATCGAGTTAAACACAATAAGTTCAAAATCCCCAGAAAAAAAGTACCAAATTCTGTCCATGGGATTAGACATCTGGAGCAATGAGCCATATCAAAGGAGTTTGATGGGAATGGAAGTCTCTGTGTAGAAATGACACCAAGAATTGCAGGGATACCACGCTCTAGAGCAAATTGAATCTGAGCTCGATGGTTATCTCTTGGTGCAAGAGAGAGAGTTAGAATCCCACGATCCAACAAGTTACCACCCCAGCTAGCAACCTAATATAATATAAATTTGAGTTATGTGGTTTAATTGATGTAACTCATGTTTATAACATCTATGAGTAATAGGACAGGACCAGAAGTAGAGTCAAGAAATAGGAATTACAATACTGGCACTTTCCAAATCCCAAGTTTGTGTGAGGAAGATACAATAACAGTGATGCAAGTGAAGAATACAGCGAAAATGTTTTAATCCCCCATTCCTCTCCTTGAGCTTCTACTTTAAACCATCTTAATAGGTGTTTTACATGCACAATGAAATCAATTGGTTCTTTGTTTTGGGGTACAATACAAAATAAATTGATTTGAAAATATATTCATGCAGCAGTTAAAAGAGCACAACTAGTCAGCATGTGCAGTTAAACTAGAATCATAGGAACTTTGAGAATTCCTATAAGCAGGCCACTAAAAAAGATGAAACACTCACCCCACAGCCAGTATCAATGGCAGTTCGAATGGTCCCATCTTTCATTTCTGGGATCAGATCTTGCATTAAATCAACATATTTTCCAACACCATTGGGGAACATAGTACCCCCACCCGGAAAGATAAATTTCTCTCCTTCCTTTTTCAACCAATGCTGATTAGACTTCTGCTTGTTAATCCACTCGTTTGGAACATTGCTGTAATTATACATAACACAGAACACTTGAAGCAGAGGCAAAATATCTATTAAAGGAAATTTCAATTAAGCAAACATTTTATTGATAGTAACAAATGATTGTTATTATTTGAGGTGTCAGAGTAGCAGAGATGTCAAATTGCATAGTGATAACATGAAAGTTTTTATAAAAAAAAAACATTTTATTGATAAGCTAAAAGACATTTATTATACCTGTACCAACATTCATCTCTGCTCTTAGGCCATGTAATTGGAGTCTTATACCCATCTGGGGGAGGAACTAAGCATTCTCTCCTCTCAGATTTTGGAGGGCAATGGCGTTCCAACAAAGTAGGCTGACGGGAGATGTACTTCTTCCATCTCTGTAAGTTAAAGCATACATAATCAATCAGAAAACTTTCTTCTGCAATTCCTATAACATAAAAAAAATGGACTACTATTAGTAACATTACCCTTGGATCTGTGCATGGAGTGTAATCTTGAAATTCAGCACTGCATTCTGGAAAACTAATGTATTTAATTTGGAGAGGATTTATTGATGACTCCTTGGGGGACCCAATGGATATCTGACCATATATTGACAATAATTTGTCCTTCTCAGAACAAAAGATTATACCCATAAAGAAAGAAAATCCACATAGCACCACAAATATGATTGTCACAGGGACAATCATGCTCTTTTCCTGCTGGGGGACTAGTATTCCATCTTTGTTGTTCATTGTCTCAGAAATAATAAACTATCTGGAGACAAACAATGAACTCAACGTCACAAATATGAAAACATGCTCCCCCCAACTCATATATCTTTCAAGGAATGATAAACCCAACAATCTAAAAACAAAACAAAATCATATCCCATTAAAATAGTCAGTTATTAACATTTATCAAACATAGATAGATAATCACTGATGAAAAAAGGGCACTCGGAACTCACGAGTTTCAACAGCCACACTCTAACCACCTGCCAAGAAATCAAGTTCTGTTAGTTCTCTGTTTTACCTCTAATAATAATAGTTATAATAATACTCTAGAAGATGCTAAAATACATAAAAATGGTGAAAGTAACATCAGTTTTCCTATCTGCTACATAAATCAAACAATCGTATACTATAAGTCATGCAGTATGCACTAAACTCCAAAAAAACAATTTCTCTAAGTTATCAATCCTAGTTTAACTACTTAGGTCAAAGAAGAACGAGGGATGAACAGAAATCAGCAATCTGTAAAGGGGTTATCGATGTTTATATTCACATAAAAAAAGACTTAAACACCAATATCAGAACCACACCAATGCAAGAATACACAAATTCCCATGATTGCTCGGCATTGTGGAACCAAAAAACTGACAAAGAGAATATGAGAGTGCAACATTTCAGAAAAGGGCTAAAATCAAAGAACCCTCCAATCCAAGTTTCACCGATTCAGTTCAGAGCAAGAGGGCATATAATAATGTATTTTGTCCAATAAACAGTAAGAATTGAAAGTACTTAAAGCCCATCTGATTGAAAAACGGAAAATATAAAGACCTTGAGAAGTCATGCAGAAATCAGATCTGTGGCAGTAAAGAATGAAAAATGGAAGAATCCAAATGAGACACAAGGACAAAGATCCAAATCCAAAGAGATATGAGAGAAGTAAACAAAGAGAAAGAGAGGAATCCATGCAGCAACTCACTCAGATCCTAATGCCATCACTAACTAGCTCACTCATTATATAATACCAAATCTCTGCTGTTTTTGTCCCATGTTTGCGTTCAATTCAACTTAGTCCATCATAAACCTTTTTTTTCATTTAAATCACCCAAATGAAAAAACGAATTTTGTGAACCAGGGATTTTCGTTCTTCATATTTTAACTGTCTCAAAATTAGATCTTTCCGATGTTTGTAATTATAATAATTTATCTAACAAAGACACTCATATCAATATTAATAACAATACAATAATATTCACATGGAGATACTTATAATTTTTAAAATAGAAATATAGTAGAAGAGATACTAATAATTTTTAAAATATAGTAGAATAATGTTTTTTATGTCTAGATCAAAATAATTATTTCTTATTTTTATAATTAATTAAAAATTTATACAATAAATTTAATTTTTATAAAATTAATATATTTTTTAAATTATATTAAAATTTTATAATTATCATAAATTTAATAAATATTTTTTAAATTAAATATTTTCTCGATACCTATCCTACTAATGATATGAGTGTCGATATCCAATAAATCCTAAACCCTAAATACATATTTTACATAAATACGTCGTATAAACCTCATAACTTATAATCAGCTTTCACGAGCTCAAATTTATCCAATCCTAAAGTTATCAATTTGTTCAAAAATAGAAAGACATTTTATTTATTTTTTATTCTTATCTTAAAAACAATTATTTGCTCACGACCATTCTCGACTAAACAATAGATCACTGTAATTCAGATGTTTTTTGTTTTTTTTCTAGCAAACCGTGTCGAGACAGCGATAATGTTACGTCCAATTTGTATCACTATTTTGGATAATTTTTTCGTGAACATTTTTAAATCTTATGAGAAATAAATTTATTTAAACAGATCTTAAAATTCCATTGAATATTAAAAGCAGTTAAAATGCAGAGACTTAATTATTCATAAAATAAAATAAAAACTATCTTCTCTAGAAATAAAAATTATACAATTTTTCTTGATATACACTTCTGGAAAGAAAAAAAGTAAAAAAAAAAAAAAAAAAAAATTTGGTTAAAACTTAATATAAAGAAAAAAAAAAAATAAAAAAAAAAAATTATAATTTTTATTTAATAAAAATTTAATATTTTTTTTTAAAAAATTAATTTTTATTTTTTTTTTTTTTGTTTTTTATTTTTTATTTTTAAATAAAATAAACACCCACCTTCCAGTCATAACCCTATTTTTTTTTTTTTTTTTTTTTACTTTTTTTCTTTTCTTTAG
>Ga0123342_1004856_pt1 | contig 20122 bp, 8 predicted proteins | sample Turbeawhitnodule_FD_89960 | JGI IMG/M metagenome (GOLD analysis project Ga0123342, IMG submission 89960) | Root nodule microbial communities of legume samples collected from Mexico - Turtle bean Mexico white nodule | ecosystem: Host-associated > Plants > Roots > Nodule | place: Mexico: Nepantla... | reverse complement strand
TTAATTATATATATAAAAATATATATTAATATAAAAAAAAGAGAAAAAATATATATATATATATATATATATATATATATATATATATATATATATATATATGGTGAGGTCAAGGGTAAAATAATTAAGAAAATCTAGGATTTAAACTGAAAATCACACTCTTTTTCATAATTAAGAATATATGCAATATGTTTCTTTATAGAATCTAGGATTTAGACTGAAAATTTAAATCAAACTTGTTATTTGGATGAACATGTGCATAATAGTTTGTCATTGACCTCATTTCGCTAATAAATGATGAAATTAGTGAAGTTATCAATCACCGAATATTACACGTAAAAAGTAAAGATGACAATGTGGTGCATCAATTGTCTGTAAAAAAGTGATATAAGATTACATGTTAATTGTAGTTCATTACAAGGTAAAAGGCAAAAGAAAGAAAAATTGTAATTTTTTTTATTCCAAATCATATTTTCTCCTCTTTCACACTCCATTTTTTTTTAAAAAAGGAACCTTTTATCATATAAGACCCACACATCCCATTTATATATATAGTTCACCTCAGCTAAACTTCCATCTTCTTCTAAAGTCTTTCATTTTCTTTCATCTTTAAACCATCTCCATACAACCACACAAACCATAATTTTTGACATCATTTTTCTGCTGTTGACTATTATCTCAGTATTTGCACAAAGATTATAATTTTAAACCGGACTTTAATTTGATTAATTATTTAATTCCTATACTTATCCTAAATTTTCTCTCTTTACAGGATACGTAAAAAGTGTAAATTTATTCAAACCAAAAGAGATATTCATAGAAAATTCTTATCGGAGAAGAATCTAAACTAAATTATATGATATAATTTTTCAAGCAAATTTCATTTTCTTTTTACTTTGATAAATTTTAAAAGGTTTATTATTAGTGATCATTGCCATTATATGCTATCAATTGCTATAATAAGAATATTATTAATAGATTAGTTATTAGTTGTATTGCATACTGTATATTTGATCATGGGCAGGATGAATGAAAAAAAAATAAAAATACGTTTTTCCTAACTTTAAGGTTGTTTTCACAAAATTTGAATACTGCATAGTGCAAGGGAGTTTTATTTTACACAGGACCCACCAGATTTGTTTTTGGAGGAGAATAGATGGAAATAAAGCCCAACAGTTACTTAGAACCTTGGAGCGTGGTATGGGCCATTACTAGCCCAAAGATCAAATTCTTTTGATGGTCCAAAATTGGTATTTGAAAGACGCCCTTGAATTAAATTTTTTTAGTAAATGGTTGTAGGTGAGTAAGTTTAATAATAAGAGTGGGTCAAATGTATTTTATTGTTAAATGATTTCTAAATTGGTATCTAATTAGTTAAATTTGGTAGAAAAACCTTGATTGGTAATTAGATACTAATTTAGAAATCATTTAATAATAATAAAAATTAATTTAGAAACCAAAAATTTATTTAGTCTCTAAAATAATTTTTTAATTTAATCACTATAGCAACTAATTATTTTTTGTTTCTAAAATTGGTTTTTATTTCATGATTTTTCTTGTAGTGATAATATTAAAAAAGTTATGTAAACTCATGAAGAATAATATATAAGCTAGATAATTTAAGAGGAAATTAAAAGAAACAAGATAATAAATAAATGTTTTGAGAAACTGAAGAACAATAAACATAAATGCAAAAAAAAGTAACAAGGGAGAAATGTAAAAGCGAAAATAAATAAAGATCAATTATGAAATGTAAGAGGGAGATTATCAAGGATAAAACTAGAATATACAAAAACAATTACAGAATTTTTTGATAAAGAAAAGCAGTAATATTCATTTCCATATTGTCAATTTTACGATTCCAGATATAATTAATAGCATGTTCGGATTAAATAATTTTAAAATAATTCTTACTTATTTATTTTTTATTAACAATAATATATTTATTTTTTATTTTTAATAACATATTTATTTATTTATTATTGTTAATAAAAAATATAATTAATATAGCTTTGATCCTAGTTTACAATAATAAATATTTTATATATATGGGCAAACTATTCGACCAGTTTTTCATAAATTATACTTATATGCATAAAAATATACATAATTTCTTCATCGATTACAACACTGTTTATATTTAATATTAGTCATGTTTAACCGAGCAGTCTCGGCCCAGATCGATGTTTAATCGAGCAGTCCCGGGCCCGCTAGCCGAGCGCGCACAGGTCGTTGTCGAGCCGAGCATTCTCGAGTCGATGTCAAGTCGAGCTGGCCTGAGCTGATGTCGAGTTGTCGGGCCCGCGCCGATGTCGAGCCGAACGGGCCAGACCAATGTTGAGTTGAGCAAGCCCAGGCCGATGTCAAGTCGAACGGGCCCGAGCCGTTGTTGAGCAGAACGGGCCCGGGCTAATGTCGAGCCGAACGGGCCTAGGTCAATGTCGAATTTCCCGGGCCCGAGACAATGTCAATTCTATTGGGCTTGGGCCAATGTCAAGTCGAACGAGCCCGGGTCGATGTCGAGTGGAGCGGGCCGGAGTCGATGTCAAGTCGATTGAGCCCTGGTTGATGTCAAGCCGAGCGACCCGAGCTGATGTCGAGTCATCCGGGTTTAGGCCATTGTCAAGTCGTTCGGGCCCAGACCGATGTCGAGTCGTCCGGGCCCGGACCGATGCCGAGTCGTCCGGGCTCGGACCGATGCCGAGTCGTCCGGGCTCGAGCCAGTGTCGAGTGGAGCGGGCCCGGGTTGATGTCGAGTTGATTGGGCTCTGGCTAATGTCGAGCTGAGCGGGTCCGGGTCGATGTCGAGTTGAACGGGCTCAGACCGATGTCGAATCATTCAGGCCCGAGCCATTGCCGAGTCGTTCAGGCCGATGTTGAGTCGATCTGGGCCCGCTCGGCTTGACATCGGCCCGGGCTCGCTTGACTGGACATTAGCCAAGGCGGGCCCAGATCGATGTCCAGTCATCCGGGCCCAGACTGATGTTGAGTCGTCTGGGCCCAGACCGATGTCGATTCGTTCGGGTTCAGGCCGATGTCGAGTCGTCTGGGCTCGAGTTGATGTCGAGTGGAGCGGGCCCGGGTCGAGGTCGAGTCGATTGGGCCCTGACTAATGTCGAGCCGAACGGGCTCGAGGCGATGTCGAGTTGAACAGGCTCAGGCTGATGTCGAATCATCCAGGCCCGAGCCATTGTCGAGTCGTCTGGGCCCAGACCGATGTTGAGTCGTTCGGGCTCGGGCTGATGTCGAGTCGTCCGGGCCTGGGGCGATGTCAAACCGAGTTGGTTCGCATTCAGGTTGAGTCGGCTTAGGCCTGATTTGAGCCAAGTTAGTCTGTGTCCATATCAAAATGGATTTAATGTGATTGACAAAGTAGATTTAATCTAATTAACAAAATGGATTGAATCTAGATTTAATCCACTTTAAATGGATTTAAAAAAGATCCATTTAAATTTGATCTAGTTAAAATGGATATGGATTTTAAATCCAATCCATGACCACCCTAACTTTAAGGGACAAATAATTCAAATTACCAAATTTAATTCATAATGATTAAAATCTATATTACTTTTAATTTATTTAAATGAATTTTTTTCAAACTCAAAACCATATTTTTAAATTTTCAGTCAAATCCATTTAATTGGGTATGAATTATATATAGATTAGATACATTTTTGGATGATCTAAAATGGATTTTGGGTTCAATTTTAACTTGGCTCGAGCCTAGCTTGAGTCAAGTCAATCTTGGTCAAGGTCGAGCAAAGTCGGTCCGAATCGATTCGGGGTCAAGTCAGTCAAAGCCAAAGTCGAGCCGAGTCGGCCCAGGACAAAGTCGAGCTAAGTGGGTCAGAGCCCAAGTCGAGGCGACACCGAACCCAGGTTAAGCCAAGTCGACCAGAGCGGAGGTCGAGCCAATGTGGCCCGAGCATTTGTCGAGTCGGCCATCCCATGTCCTGGTGAGTCGACCCAGACCCATGTGGAGCCAAGTTGACCCAAGTCCATGTCGATCCGAGTCGGTCACAGACCATGTTAAGCTGAGTTGGCTCGACTGATGTCGCGTAGAGTTGGCCCAGGCTGATGTCGAGTAGAGTCGATCCAAGATGATGTTGAGCCGAGTCGGTCTGGATCGATGTCTAGCTGAATCAGTCTGGGCCAATATCGAGCTGAGTCGGTCCAGACCGATGTCGAGTATAGTAGCTCTAGGTTGATGTGGAGTCGATCGGGCGGGCCCATGTCGATCCGAGTTGACTCAGGCCAAAGTCAAGCAGAGTCGGCTCACACCCATGTCGAGCTTAGTTGACCCCTTGCTGATGTCAACCCGAGTTGGTCAAGCCTAAGTCAAGTCAGCACCAAACCCATGTTGAGTCAAGTCGAACCGAGTCGACCCGACATATGTTGAGCGGAGTCGACCCAGACCCATGTCGATTTAAGTTAGTCCGAACCCATGTCAATTCGAGTCCGTCTGGGACTATGTCAAGCCAAGTCGGTCCAGGCCAACATCGAGCCGAGTCGATCCGAGTCTTTTTCGAGCCGAGTCGATCCGAGTCTTTTTCGAGCCGAGTCTACTAGGTTCCATGTCGAGCCGAGTCTAACAGGTTCCATGTCGAGCTGAGTCTACTAGGTTTCATGTTGAGTCGAATGAACCAAAGTCTATGTCGAACTGAGTGGGCCAAAGTGTGAACACAAATCCATTTTGAATTAAAATAGATTTAATCTATTTTAAATGCATTTGTAAAAATTTAAATAAATTTAATAAGTTAAAATGATATAAATTTTAAATTTTATTAGATTTAGATTGGCTCTAGATTATCAGCACCCGTAGTTAAGTTTCGTAGTACAAATTAATGGAGCAAATGAATGTTATATTATATTTATATATTACAACTGAACTGTTTATAGTTTCCATGGAATACAGACCAACCCTTGTAATAATAGAGACAACGTAAAAGAACCGGATACCTTACTAACCGGATCATAATTATACAAAAGATAACATGCAAATACAAAATATATTGTGCAACAAGGTTTACATATACATCCTTTTGAGCTTTTTAAAATAACAATAAAAAAAAGGCTTATATAAATAAACCTGCATCTTAAAAATCAACTTCCTAACTATTTGATTTGCATAAGATCAATCATCATACAAGTAGGCATTAATCAAGGCCAAGATAAGCATACCTATTGGCAGAACGCAAAATCCTAACTTACGACACCGTTAGCAATGAATGTGAGCTTTATGTTCTTGTTACTTTCAATGTCGAGTTTCAGGTAAGCACTTCAGTTGTGAAATATGCGATCTAAGGCTACACTCTCTAACCTGCAGGCGCAAATAATATTTTGTTAATAAGCTTGCAGCCATATATTTGATTAACATGTCCGTCTTTAACTTCATGTTATGATCATCTGATGAAAATCAGCAAAATATTTTTAGCTTCCCTACCTCTTTTTCGGATACAAAATTTACCTGCATGGTTGTAACCATTGATAAATGGCGTCTGCACTCATCAAGCAAAACATGCTCCTTCGTACTCAAGTTAGCAACTTCCACCACCAACGAATTTACATATCCAACCTATCAATTGTAAATGCTTTTCAGACATTTTGACACATCAATGGAACCGTACTTAAAAGGTTATTCTTTATTATAAAATAGGTAATAAATTCGATAAAGAAGTCGTATAATATATGGTTTTAATGGGTTCAACTCACGTTGATAAGTATTGCTTTACGTTTTTTTTATTAAAATTAAAATTAAATATTTTTTTATTAAAATTATATTTACAAATACAAATTCAATAAATAAAAATAAAGGATTTTGGTTCAATAGGAGAAAAAAAATTGTATATACTAGAACAATTTTTATTGTTGAATACTTTTAAGTATGACTATCCACATAAATAATTAATATCTAAAATCCTTAGTACGGTAAAGAAAAAGAATATATACCTTTGGTAACAATAAGCACATGGAGGATCCCATAGCCTTCATTATATCCATCGCTGAACAGATAACATCCTTGACTTTACATACATCTGCCTGACAGGAGATTTTTATATTATTCCCAAAACATGTTATATAGTAATGAGAAATGATATATTTACATCCCCTTAAAAAAAAATATAATTACTTGACAATTTAATATATTAATATTTTAATCATACTTTTTATATTTTAATACATTATTAATATATATTATTATATTATTAGAATAAGTTGTAAAATGATTGTATTTTATTTTATGCAGTGTCAAAGTACAAATTTTATGAACTAAATAATTATGACACTACCTATCATGAAGGAATAGACGAATGAAGAAAAAGCAAAAAGTAAATACCGTGGCCCCATCAACAACAGGCAGGCGGAGAGTGCTAGCCTTTAATGCTTTAATAGCTCCAGCAAGTGAACTAATGTAAATTTCATCCAAAACAGCCCAATCTTCCAAATAAACCATCTACAGTGAAAGTTTTCTTTAGAATTTGGATACCAAAGTTAAACAAGTAATCAGTAAGTTCCATGTTGAAGAGAATCAAATTCAAATATGATCAAGCTAAAAGTATATGAACAATTCACAGGGTAACGGTAGATCGTACTTGCTTTTTGAGGATGAATACCAGCTTCAATTTATGCTTCAGCAATTGTAGTTCTCTCCTTTTGGCACGCACAGATTCTTGTAGTTTAGTGGTAGATGCCCAAGCATCATAGAGACAACTCTAATAAAAGAAAAATAAAAAATCAATGGTCAATTTTACATAAACAAGATTTTATCACTAACTAAGATTGTTCATGCTAAAAGTTCAATATGAACTCATGAAGTTGTGGTGAGCTTCTGCAATGTGTAACCTGGACTAATCATGCTTATTTAATGAGCCTGTTTTCTTCGAGAGTCAACAAAAAAACTCTAGCGAGTTTCTACAATGCGTGACCTAAATTGGTTAATTCTATTTAATCAGTGTGACCTCCAAATGTCATTCAGTGGAAAGTTTTAATGGTGAACTGAATTCAACAAGAAAACCTGGTCGACTTCTACCATGTGTGGCGTGACATTACCTAAATTGACTGTGCCTATTTAACGATAACTCTAAACTCAAGAAACTCCGGTGAAGTTCTGCAGAGATTATTTAGTCTAATCTATCTAAGCCAAACTGGCAGAGAAAGAAGGAACCGAGTTTAGGATTTGGAAGCTATAACTATATATTCACTTCTTGAAATCAAATCCAAAATAAAAAATAGTAAACTGTAAGTATCTTTGAAATAAAACCATACCTCAGCATTGGATTTCTGTACAGAGAGATCAGAATCTGCTCTGGCGTTGACAAAACGCCACTGCAAGAGGCGGTTATGGAGAAGCCTAAGCGAATGCGCCACCACAATTCTGTTCTCTCCCACCCTCCCTCTCTTAACATCAACGGCAAAACTCAAAATAGAAGGCTCTTTGTTGAAACCGTTATAGGACGCCCCGCTTCTGAGCCTCAAGGGGCTCACACCTCTGGAAGAAGAAGAAGAGGTTGGTACTGCATTAGAAACCTTGTTCGGTGAAGCAGGACGAATAAAAGAAACCTGGCCTCTGCTATTTATAACTCCTCGCGGAGACGATGCGCCGTCCAACGCCGATTTTCTCGGCGCGACGAGTTTGGGAGAGGAAACGATGTTGTTTGTTGTTGGTTTGGCTTTGTTGACGGTGATCCAGAACGACTCGCCCTGAAACGACACGGATAGGCTTCTTGTTGTTGAGGAATTTGAAAACGTTTTGCCGGAAGACGACGTCGTGCGGGCGGAGCCGCTAGTGCCGGGGCGCTTTCGCTCCACAGAGTGCGAGCGTTTGGGCGTGAATGGCGACGGTGACCGAGGAGATGACGAGAGTTTTTTGGGCGTTGAAATGGCAGCTTCTACCATTGTGGTTCTGACAGTGTCATGAAGCGTTCAGCAATGGTTGTAAATAGTAATGCTGAGTTTCTGAATTGGGCTAAGGAAAAGAAAGAAGTGTGCGAAGGAGCAAAGAGTGAATTGAAAATGAAGAAACGGTTAAATGGGAAAGGTGTTTTGACCGTTAAGTTGGAATGCTAAAACCCTAATCCACAAACTAATTAATTTGGTTAAGCACAATGATATAATGATATATCAACGATCCTAATTTTTTATACAACCATCTTATAACTTTCAAAATTATTATTTTAATATTTTTTTATATTTTTTCTATATAATTTAATTATAAATTTACCTTTTACTATATATATTTATTTTTAAACCTATTTCATGAAATCGTATACAACTCCAAATTGTGAAACTATCATTTTTCTTTGGTTAATTGGTAGAATGGGACAGTGGGTGTCTCTTCGTATTCCATTAATAATGTGTTCCAGGTGTTGGACAAGGACAACAGATAATATGATTAAAGCCGCTTTCACCTCCCAACTGACAAATCTATGTTTTTTTCAGCTGACGCATCGTTACCTACATTTATGTTTATGATTTATCTAACCCAACACTCTTATATATCAACTCAGAATCGCAGTAACAATTAACGGAAAACTATGTTTCTACAGAGTTATGACAAATATCAAGTCAACAACAATAGATGCATACTATTATCAATTTTTTATATTCATCTGTATCTTTAATCATACAAACTCGAACTATTTTGAGAATTGAAAGAACTATTGTCTTCAGATGTCACTCAGTCGGTTGTGTCTCACGATCCTCCTTCTATCTTTCTCGTTGAACGGCTCCTCAGGCTGGTGGGGTACCTGCAGATGGCACTCCAATGCTCAAGTCAGTGGGGTATCGTATTCGGCTGGTTAGAATACTGTAGATAATGACGTACCTTCTTCTTTGGAATGCGTGATATTTATATTACCTTGATGGGCCCTTGCTGTTGGGCCGGATTAGGGGGTTGTTTAGCGATTAGGATTGGATTAGGTCGTTTCCTAACCATGGATTAACCTTTGCTAATTGGGTCAACCTTTGACTTGAGCATCTTATGTCGGTCGATCATATATGCCACGTGGTCGACCTCGTACCTTAAGGTGTGGTCTGGTTGCGTGGGTTGACCAGGTCAACAGACCGGTCGGTCATCCCAGTACAATTTTTAACTAGTTGAACTTGAGAATAAAATTAAGATATTCATAAATGAATCTGTATTGGTCGGTCTATTACCACGACTTGGTCTTTTTGATTGAACTGATCGAGACTTGCATGATCGTGTAGGCTGATCGACAGACCTAATTCATTAACTCTCAAACTAAGGTAAGTAAAACTAAACTACCATTCAGAAATAGGTAATACGTCCTTAAGTGTGATCCACTACACTAATCCGGTCCAATAAGTTAAGTCCATTAAAATAATATAAATAACACACACTATAAGAACAAAGGTACGTCGTTATCACTATACACCTCCGAGTGCCGAATACCTTTTTTACCAACTTGAGCGTCGAATTGTCTTTTGCAGGTACCTTCCTCATTTGGCATTCACCTGAGTCTGAGAGGTCGAGACTCGAAGGAGTAACATCGAGACAAGAAGGATCACAGTGAAACTCTAGCAACCGGCACGAAGGAAGGAAGAAGACTAAGTCATCCAATAGTTCTCTAGGTCTCAACTCTCTAGCATGAACATAAATTAAATAGAAAAATGAAAAAAAAATTAAAAGTAAAAACTTTTCCTAAAACAAATCTTAATTGAATAATATTGATCTAGTTTATGTCTATGAGATATCCATTCAGAAAAAAAAAATCAAAACAATAGAAATAATTAAGACACTCAAAATATAAAGGAAATGTAATTTAAAGAGATAATACATTTTACATTTACAAATGAAAAATTAAATAATTAAAATTTTAATTTATATACTTAAACACAACTTAACATGTTAACGTTCATCCTTTTTTTAAATCATCTACGCTTAAAAAATGTTATAATTAGAACAGTAAAATAAGTAGAAGTTGAATTTTGAGTATCCGAAGGAAGAAAGTTCTATAACTTGTTATTTCCGTTTATCTTTGTGTAAGTGCTTCATCGTTTACAAATTATATTGATCACTTATTTATCTTTTCTCACTATTTCAGTTTTGTAAACATTGAAATAAGTGTCCAAAGAATCATTATTCCACAGCAAGAATAGATGGGAAAGACATTAATCCACTCCAAGAGAAGAAGCAAGGCTTTGTCCCACAAGGACTTACTCAATTGATGAAGTGACTTGGTGAAAGGTTGAGCACATCAAAAGAAAAGGATGGTAACATCACAAGGGAAAAAACGTATTGTTGGTAAAGATGGAGGACCACTTATGAATAACTTGATGACTAATTAAATCTAAACTTTTGCTTGGGTTCAGAAAAGAATTGTATTCACTTTTCTTTTATCTCTTATACGATCTTCAACATTATCTTCGCTTAAGAATCACTTCAAACAATAATTTGAGTTTCTTAGTGGATAGTGTTTGCGAAGACAAGCATGGTGCTTCGCATTGTAAGGGTCGTCAATGATGCTTGGTAATGTCCCACTGAATTGGATAATTGAGACTTCGTCAATGGTGAAGAAAAGAAAAGCTACTGAGAAACCAGACACACTTTTTGGTGACAGCCCTATCAACTTCCAATGAGATGGAAATGGGTTTCGAAATGAGAACCAATAATTTTAGCTTAAGCAATAAGCTAACCAACTGAGAAGTTTCAACCAGCTTCTCCACAATTTCTAAGAAAAGAAAAAAAAACAATTTTTTAAGTTAAACTTAATTTACGTATGAATTGAAATTATACGAGAATTTCTATAAATTAATTTTAACTTACAGAAAATTGTTTTCATATTTTTAGTTTTTTAAAAGTAACTTATGGGAGATATTAGTACAACAAGAAACTAAAAAAAAAGAAAATAAGACTATATTTGTATAGGTCTAAATATATGTCATCACCTAAATAATTTATTATTCTTTTTGGGTAGTGTTTTTTTCTATTTCTTTTTTGTGTTTAATCTTTAGTTTTCGATCGGGTAGACTTACAAAAGATTTTTCAACCATCAAATAAATATTTTGTTTCGGTATGATTAATGTATTGATAAAAATGTATATTATTTTTATATAATTATGTTTCTTTATAGAGTTTGTAATGAACTGTCTCATCAATAGACCATATTTAATGTGTATTATAACTTAAATGAAATAATCTGATTTGTCTTGTATCTTATTGATTTATCTTAGTTCTTTATCTTGGTTCATTAACTCTGACTGGTTGAGCGGTCTGATAGGTATAAAGATTACACAATTAAATAATTAAAAGTAGTTTATGTATAAACTAATTAGAAGTTTTTTAATAACTTGTTAAAATTTGTATGTAAATTAATTTTAATTTATAGAGAAGTTATTTTTTTTATATATGAACTTTTGAAGAAGTTGATCCAAACATATTATTTATTGCATATTCATTGATTATCGTGATACAAGCTTTAGATACAATAGTCATTTTAGAACAATGATTTTACTATAATGGAGTTATTTTTATTTCCTGTCAAGAGAGTTTAAAAGAGGAAGATATGTTAATTGTTGAAAAGTATCATATCTTAAATTTTTATAAATAAAAAAGGTTTTTAATACGATTTTTGTTTTTCCCTAGTAACTTAAGAATACATTATAAATGTGTTTAGTAACACATTAAGTTATTTTGACTAATATACAATACGAGTTAGTTTTGATTAATACAAAAATATCCAACTTATTTTAGGGACATCTAGTACAAATCACTTCATCTTGTTACTAGCTTTCAATTTATTCGATTTTTCTCATTACTACCTTTTATATTTTTTTATTCTTAATTTTTTATTTATAATTTTTATTTCAATTTTATAGAGACAAATAATTATTATTAATTTTAACATTTGTTGGACTATTTTCTAAATTTTTTATGTAGTTTCAATTAAGAAATATTTAATATTATAAATTAAAGTAACTAATGTTTCATTGCATATGTTATGTGAAAATTAGATGTGATTAATATTCGTTATATCAATTTATTTAAATAAAATGACTTGTTCAAATAAAAAAAAAGCTATACAACTTTTTAAAAAATAGATATAAGTATTTAAAATTAGTTGTTTAAGAAAATATAAAATTATATTTACATGATGAAATATTTTTATCTTAAAAACATAAATTTCATTTATATTAAAATAAAATTTCTGTAGTTATATCTTTTATATAATTTTACATCTATCAACAAGTTTATCGGCTAATTTATCAATCAATTATCTTAATTAATATAAAAATTAACCTCGATTGGTGAAGTATAAAAAATATAATACTCAAACTATTCAATTGATCTATTTTAAAGATTTAATATTTTTTTTAATAAACTATTAAATGTTAAAAAAAATTATGATTGAGTCAATAATATCTCACAAGATAATAATTAGGTGAGGCTTTGATATAATTGGACGGTGAGAGCTGTGTATAACCAAAATTGCACCTTTTAATAAGAATATGTTTTTTTGTGTATCTGGATTAAATCAAGTTGAGATATTTCCTGTTTCATATATATAACTAAAATGTATTTCACATGATTTATTATGAGGTGTAAATTAATTAAACACATGGGAGCCATATTTCCATATAAATTATTTTAGTAAAAAAAATCAATTAAAGGTTAAAGGTGAACTTAGCAAAACAGGTGTAACAGTTAGAAATTGTAACTGGACCTTTATCCAAAATGTATTGCAATGAATAGGCCTTTGTTTACCAAATGAGACTCTTTCTTCCTGCACCTCCATAGATTCTTTTGCCACCCCCATACACAACGTGAAAATATCTTTTTATTCTTCTTGTCTCACCCTATAGAGTAGCTTTTGGATTATGTAATCCTGACATGCATTTGAAAAAAAGCTTCCGAATTATGTAATCCAAAAACTAATTACGAATTTAAAAAAAGCCTTTTGTATTATGTAATCTTTGAAATATTAAATAAGAATATTTTTAAAAATATGAAAATTTATGGAGGTTTAGGATTTAGGGTTTAGAGTTTAGGGTTTAGGGTTTAGAGTTTAAGGTTTAAGGTTTAGGATTTAGGGTTTAGGGTTTAGCGTTTAGGAACAACTGGACAATCATGAAAAAGTTGTAGGTATAGTAAAAGCCTATAGGCTTTGGTACCTTTTCATACTCGTATTCATAGGTAAATAAAAAACTATACAGTTATATTTTTCTTATATATCAAATTTAGGATCTAACAGTGGAAAGATCTACCTTACTTTTTTAATTGAATTAAATTGTTATGGATAATTATTATATTGATTGGGTATTAGTTTTTTTATATTATTTATTTTAAATAAATGTTTGTAATTGAGTTATATTACATTTGTTACTATAAATTGGAGACTTCTCTTTGTTGAAAAAATATTAGCAAATAATTTTAATTTATTTTCTCTTATTTATTATATTTTATAAGTTTAGTTGTTCATAATATTTTTCTAGACTTTTTAGTTTAATAAATTTTCATATTTAAATTAATATTTAAATAATTAGTTTATTTATTATTTATATAATCAATATGTTGGTACAGGGGTTTGAAATATTTACATTAAGAGTTTCATCTCTTTATAATTAAGAGTCACAATTTCATCAATAATCATGTTATCTCCATAGTAGAAGATCATATTTAAGAAATCAAATTTATTTATAGTTAAAATTCATGGTTAACATATTTAGTTTTTCTGTTTTAAATTATTGGATTTTGTTTGTTTGATTCAACTTTCATTTTCTATTTCAGTTAGGTTTTAGTTTTTTTCTTATATATACATCATGTATTTTACTCTCTAATATACAAGTAAATAAGAATTTTTCTTGTATTTTTTTTTCTCTTTTATACTTAAGTCATTGTTTCTTTTTCATTTGCAATTAGGGTTCATCAAAATTAATATTTATAGATAACAATAAAAATTTATAGATAAACCAAAATTATTTACAGATTATCAATGACAAAACATATTTTGTAGATATATATCTTGATGTGTCTATATAAAAATAAAAATTATAGGTATCATATCTAAGGACTAGTATATAAGTATTACCTATGACATGTAGTATGTGGGTATTATTTATGAAGTGTAGTATATAATGATGTCTATGTTTCAGGTACTTTCCTTCACAAAAGAACACATTTTTGATGATTGACTAATAACTATACCGATCTATATTATCCCAGTAAGAAGATCCTTGGGTCCGCAACAACGTTTGGTGGGTGAGTTAAGGTTGTGACATTCGAAAGTGTCGCACAATACGAAGCATGAAGCAACGTAAAGATTGTAACTGCATGTGTTTAGTTGGCATGTTATATATAATGCACTTAAGCTTCGTTGGCTGACATTCTAATAAGGAGGTCCCAATCATGAACAAAAGAATTGAAGAAAGAAACAAGTTCTACAAGAGGTTCCCAGTGATTTGTCCTTTTTTTGGCAAGGGAATGTGACACAACAGCTACCAATAACTTCATATCAGAAAAGATCACGTATTATGTGGACTCTGATATACCTTAGTCGCACACTTGCCATACTAATGATTCTTTTTTGCCCTACATGTGTTGATATTCTTTCATTTATGATTGAATATGATCCATTAATTGAGAAAATATGTAGCTACCATAAGATTCAGAAGCAAGATGGTCCAACATTTTCAGTATTTCATTTCGTGAATAAGTGCTTTTGGCATGATGTTGCTCCTCCATAAACTCCACCATGTGAGAATTTATCGACTTTGTTGTTTACTTAGATAGTACTGGTTAGGTCCATTTAAATTTATTTGTGTTTTGTCTTCATGGATGATCTCACTTTGTGGAGTTTTTTACAGCAAGGAGGGACCCAATTGCAAACTCAAGAACATTCAAGTGTTACACAACTATCCAAACAACAAATAAAGTTTGTTCTTCATTCATTTTGGATGTCTAAAGATACATGGGTTTTATTCAACTCCTGAAATAACTAACTCTAGCCTATACACATCCATAACTTTATTCATACAAATAATTGACTTTTAGTGAATATTTTATCCTAAATTTAGCTTGCATATAAGCACCTCAAATTCTTAAATTTGTCTCAAATATCATTTTTCCTGAAATTATATTGAAAAAATAAATCTTACGTTTGGAGGAAGCTCAAAAGATGAGTTATTAATGTATGGTTGGAATGTGATTCTGCTTTGATTTGTGTCACGTTTACTGCTAGGATCAATGTTCATTGGATGCTTCGTAATCGATGAAATACTTGTCTTAATTACTGTGGGAAAATCAGATTTAGGGTTATTCATATTTTTCGTTAAAGGAATGCGTGTGCTTATAAGTTGGCTAATTTAGGATTTATTGATAGAGAATCTTTTCATTGGTACAATAGGCTACCATCTAGTATGTTCTTAGAATTCTTTTTATGAATAAGTATAGTATACATATGTATCGTTTTTGTTAACATGAGTTTTGGTGTATACCTCAGTATTTTTGTATTTTTTTTAATAATACTTTTTTTTCTTCATACAATAACAAATGATTGTTGTTACTTGAAGTATCAACGCCTAACTGAGATATTAAGTTGCATAATGATACCTAATGTAAAAAAAATTATTTAAAAAAATAATATTACTCTTAGAAATATTCAAAGATAGAAGTTTTGAACTTTGTACAATATCCCATACAATAAAGAAAAAAAAAAAAAGTATTCAGACAAACATAACACTTTTATTAAAACTTGGACTATCCTATAAATGAAGCATTTACATAACAAGATAATTACTACTTCTTAAATTAATATTCAAAACATTATTTCAACTTTGGGGCCATAAGTTACGAGACGCTCATATTTTTCATAAAAGTATGAATAAGAAAATTGTCCTTCTTGTGGTTGTAAATTAAAGAAAATGTCAATTCTTCATTTATGTATATAAACATTCTCTTGAAAAATAATATTGAAAAATATTCTATTCAAAACATGTATAAACTCTTTAAATTATTATTTTTTTCTTTGTGTCCTGTCCTTCTCTTAATCTTCAAAGGTTTTATTTATAAGAAGTATTTTTCTTAATATTTTAGTATAATTTCTTAAATTAGAGTCTACGAATTGTTTTATTTATTTCTTATTTTCTTAATTTGATTATTCTTAATCAAAATTAATTAGTGTTTTTATATTCCCTTCTTATTTACTTTTAAATTAACATCTAATATATATATTTATCGTTTCTTGATTACATAGGAAATTTATGTAGGCTAATTGTACCTTCTTTCTATTTATATGCAAATATTCATTATATAATTTTTTTTTATTGATCTTGGCAAGAGTCAAGTCTTCTATTTTTGAGTTCTGACTTAATTAACGACAAGACTCTCATTAAAATTAATTGAAAATTTCGAAAAGTAAAAACCAAAGCTTGAAATAATTTTTGGATAGATAAAAGTTTGAAATATAATTTTGAGAAGTCAAAATATAATTTAATATTTTTAGGTCATGGGCTTGATCTGATGTTTGGTCATTTATGGTCGTTTTCCAACCTGTGTATTTAACATTATAAGGGAGTACAAGTCAAGAGATTTCAATCAATTAAACTTAATCATTCTTAATGATTCAATTAAGACACAATCATGATTAAAGGTGGATATGTTACAATTCACTCTATATATACTTAATTATGTTCTACAGAAAGGAACACATCATCTAATATCACATCTAATCTAATCTAATCTAATAAACAACATAAGAAGTACTCTCAACTCCTATTTTATATTATACTCATTATATTTTATGTTCTTATTGACTTTCTAAGTTGACTAGAACAAAAATATATATATATATATATATATATATATATATATAATTTAGAGAAAGTTAGAATTTACCTATTACTACACAACTCTTTTATTTTGAATGATAAAGATAGAACGAAACTTTATCTATCAACTCATAACCGTTTAGTATTGAGTAATAAGATTCCCTAAGATTCCCTAAGATTCTCTAGATTGATTGGAACCTTTTCTTTTACTAAATAATCATCTAATATTGAATTATAGGATTTTCACAATAAATGAAAACCTATATATAATTAATATAAATTTTAAATTATATGTACGTACTTTTTTTTTATCAAAAAGAATAAATTAAATTAAATGTGGACGTAACTATTTATTAGTGATTGTGAATTTCTTTTTATGTAACCTATTAACACAAACTATCTTCTGTAATTTTTAACTTATTTTGGTAGTAATGAAGTTAAATTTCATAATAAATTTGAATATAAGTTGTCATATTAAAAAAATTGTATTGAATGAAATAATTTATTATTATAAAATAGAATAGAAATGAAAAAAAAAGTAAAAATATATGAAAATTAATATCTTTAATATTATTTTATTGAATCAAAATAAATAATCTAAATATATACAAATAGTACACTAAGTTTAGTTAAAAAAAAAAAATCAAACAATAAATATTAACATTAACATAATTAATATTAACATCTTCAATAACTTTCATATTTATATCTTTAATATTATTATCCAGCAATAAATCACACTAAGTTGAGCATTATAACCTAATGGATAACATTGAAGAGTGGTGTAGGTCCACTCCAGCAAGTGCCACAATAATGGGTGAAGCATAATGCATAATGCATAGAGGGTATCTTTACATTTTATAATAAATAAATATAAATATCTAAAAATTGAATAGTGTAAATTGCAATCACCTAAGGTCTAAGGATGTCTAACTCAGTGTTTCTTCCACTATATCAACCAATATCTTAGTGGGTTTCTTGGTACAAATCAAACATCTCACACACTCTACACATATTTCTGCATAAAAATAAAATAAAAAATTAAAATATTTTAAAGAAGACTGATTTAACAAATCAAAAATCAATTAATAGATATTTAATAAAAAATAATTTAAAGTTAAAAATATTAAAGTGGGAACGCTTCTTTATTAAGATTAATTTAATTACTAAAATATTGTTTTCAATTGTGATCAATAGATAGCGTGTTATGTTTAATGACAGTTAAAAATAAATATTTTTAATGAAAAATAATTAAATAAAACATATGTCAATTTAGTATAAAAAATTCATAAAATATGTATAAAATAATGATACTAAAAATCACTTTTATCCCTTGCAAAATTTTAATTTCAGATTTGATTATTGAGTTTTTCAAAATAAAGTAATTTTCAAATTTTTAATAATAATTTTATGTACTAATTTAAGTAAGATATCAATATTAAGTTTAGCAATTAATTTTAATATTTTTATTTAAAAAATACATGTTTCTTTTAATAATTAAATACTATCTTAATGGTGTACAAAAATGATTAATTTTAAAACATTAAATGAAAAATTGGAATTAAAAATTTGAGGGAATCAAAACCATACATCCGTACAAAGTATAGGAGTCAAAAGTGGCTTTAAACCAAATAAGACATTTATATAACTATAGATAATATATTATATTACTTTTGATAATAAAAAAAAGCATCATATACATAAAGATAAATTAATATTATGTTAACAAAAATAACTTTGTGTAATTCATTAACTAATTTCATCTAATGAAATACAAATATTATATTACTTTAACATGTTTATCTTTTTGTACTGTAGTAAAAAGTAGAGTGAGAATCCCCATTTTCAACATGCTCATCCATGATTGAGAAAAAAGCAAGATTAGGTTACTTTTAATTGGACACTGCATTCATACATGGAGGAATCCTATGATCATGTTATACTTACTTCTTAACTGCTCATGATCTTCGGTCCACTGGATCACTATGAAAACAAAAACTCAATAGAAAAAGGGTCAAAATAACCAAATATAATCATTTATATATAATCTTGTGTTTGTCGTACTATACAAATGTTGTTTTCACCATTTAGTAATACTTTTTAATATTTAATAATGTTGTTTCAGATTGGTTACTCTTAAACTAACTTTAATAATCTCCGTTTTCTCTTATGCTCGCGGCTTCTGTATTTGGTGTCTTCTTAAACTTTTCCAATGAGCGGGTGAGGTACCTGCAAAGACGCTCTAACGTTCAAGTCAGTCCGAGTATAATATATAGGTGAGTTAGGGATAAGAAAATTCCCTTTAGCATTGAATCTCCTTTAGTATTTATAGTTTTATGTTGAACCTCAATTGTCATGTGCCTGCTTATGGTCATATGAAAGTCCAAATGTGCTTTAATAATAATTTATGATTAAACTGGCTTAATTACGATTAATTGTAAACTTATCTACTGCTTCCAAGTTCACTAGGTTTTGTCGACCACTCGGTAGTACAAATAATCTTTTCAATATTTGGTATTTTTTTTTTCTTTTAGGATGGATTTGACATATTATTCCAGTAACAAGTCAAAAGGTGTTTCACATCTACTATCTCTTTTGTTTCAATTATTTGATTGTTTTAATCTTTTTTCTAATTAAATTAAATTTTTCAATTATGAATTATTAAAAATAAGCTCAAATCACAGTTGATACTTCACTATAAATTTTATATGCAGAAAATTTAATTAAAAAATATATTCCAGCAAACTAAAAACTGTATATAAAAGCTATTAATTAATTTCGTAAATCTTATCAAAGTTAGTATATTATTAAAGACTGGCCCGTGTTATTTTATTTTTGTAATTTTAATTAAATTCCTCTTCAATTGTACATACCTTATCTATAATGTCAATCCTTTTATATTAGACTAGTTAAAAAAAGTCCATGGATTAACTATGAAGAAAAAAATACTTATTTATATAATAAATGTAATGATTGTTAAATAGTTTTTAGAATTAGTGAAGAGATAACATAATTAAAAAGAAGCATGGACACCAAATATGTTCTTTATTAATGTAGTTTAATAGTATAGATGTTGTAGGAATGGAGTGTGTTTGTTTTATTATTTCCATAGTGTTCTTGGAAGTTACACACTTACACTTAGTTGGGATAGTACACTCAGATAAGCAATTCCACTTTCTTTTTCTTTGTATATAAGTACACTCCAAACTTTTTCATAGGTGAAAATATGACATGTAAAGTAAATAGTGGAACAAAAGTAATTCTATTCATATATATATATATATATATATATATATATATATATATATATATATATATATATATATATATATATATA
>Ga0123342_1004855_pt1 | contig 20128 bp, 21 predicted proteins | sample Turbeawhitnodule_FD_89960 | JGI IMG/M metagenome (GOLD analysis project Ga0123342, IMG submission 89960) | Root nodule microbial communities of legume samples collected from Mexico - Turtle bean Mexico white nodule | ecosystem: Host-associated > Plants > Roots > Nodule | place: Mexico: Nepantla... | reverse complement strand
ATCGGTTGTTTTGGTTTGACAGCAAGTCAACCATCCAAAACAGTTTTCAAACTTTTTCAAAAACACCTAAGTATAAAACAATCGGTTGTTTCGACAAAACAACAGGTTGTTTTTCACTTAGTTCGAAAAACACTTTAGACTTAAAATATTTGAAAACACTTAAGCTTTAGATTCAACAAAGAGTGGATCACAAATATAATCTACCCCAGATCTTATGCTAAAGCACAACAGCAACATCAAGCAACTCCAGCCTTCCATCAAACACTTAGGATTTGGATTCTTCAAAGCTTGAACACACTTGATTCAACACTTCGGGCAAGCCTTGTTGAGGTCGGTGAAGTCCACGCACATTCTCCACTTCCCGTTGGCCTTCTTCGCCAAGACCACATTTGCCAACCATTCAGGGTATTGAATTTCCCTTATGTGGTCGGCACTCAACAACTTCTTTGTTTCTTCCTTGATGACCTACCGCCTCTCCTCGTTGAACTTCCTTCTTCTCTAGCGAACAGGCCTGACCTTGGGGTCCATGGTGAGGCAGTGACACAGGAAATCTGGGTCTTGCTATCATCCCAGCAATCTGGTCTTGCTCTGCTTGGTCCAACGACTTACCAAGCTTGAACGTTCTGCCCCCAATCTGCCTCTCCACAATATCCCCTACTGGCTTGGGTCGCCCTTCCCGAGCACTCTCTGCGCGAGAGACCCCCGCGCGGGCGTCTCCTTCTCTACTGGGTGGGTGCTCTGTAACCTTGAACACCCCCCTCTTAGCCTCTTGCTGGTCTGACTTGATGGTTATCACCTTCCCGCTCAAGTCTGGCAATTTCATCTTCATGTGGCGTGTCGACTCTACCGCCCTTAACCTATTCAAAGTTGGTCTTCCCAACAGAATATTATAGGCTGAGACAGCGTTAACCACCAAGTACCTTATACTCTCCGTGCGGGATGCAACACCATCCGTAAAGGTGGTCCTCAGCTTAAAATGCACCCGCACCTCCACCTGGTCTCTCGCGAAGCCATACAAGCACCCAGCGTAAGGCCTCAGTTGGTCAAGAGACAGCTGCAGCTTATTAAAGGTGAACCAAAACATCACATCCGCCGAGCTACCTTGGTCCACTAGCACTCGGTGCACCTTCCTCCTTGCGGTTACAACAGAAATCACCACAAGGTCGTTGTCATGGGAATGACGTCTCAAATATCAGCCATCGTGAAAGTAAGGTCGACGTCGAGCACGTCGTTGGCCACTTGCGCTTCTACTGACATCACCGATCGTGCGTACTTCTTGCGCTGAGAGACAGTGCACCCTCCACCTGAGAAACCCCCCGAGATGGTGTGGATCTCCCCATGAACGGGCATCTCATGCCCCTGGTCCTCACCTGACGCTGTTGGGGTCTTAGCCCTCTATTGCTCCGCCCGGTAGTTGTTTAGGAACCCACTCTTCACCAGCTCGTCCAACTGGTGTCCCAACGCCAAGCAGTTGTGTATGGGATGACCAAACGCCTGGTGAAACTCACACCAAACCTTCTTGTGAGGTCCCAGCTTCTTGTCAGTCTTGGGCGGCATCTTCAACCTCTCTGCTATGTTAGGCATAGCTATCAAATCTTTCAACTCTACCACAAAATTATGCCTCACAGGCTTACCTTCCCTTGCATGCCCCCTAACCTGAGGCTTTCTAGGCTCGTAGGGTTGCTTCTTCGTGGGGGGCCTCTTCTCTATTGCAGCCTCATGCACTCTCACGGGCTGCACACACGCCGGCGCTCGTGGGCGCGTGGGAACAATACATGCGCGCTTCTCATTCACCTCCCCTTCTGCTACGATGTGAGCCACCGCTCGACGCCTAATCTCAGCGAAGGTTTTGGGGCGGTTTCTGATGAGTGACTCACTGAGAGAACCCAGACAAATCCCCTTTCTGAACGCGTGAACCATCACCGTCTCGTCCTTAGTGTTGAGCTTCACCACCTGCGCCCCAAAACAGTTAACAAACTCCTTCAGCGACTCACCCTGATACTGCCTTACGTCGAAAAGATTGTAAGAGTTGGGTGGGGGAGTGCGATTCGCAATGTACTGCTCCCTAAACAATTTTGACAACTGGGCAAACGATGTCACGTGGCCATCAGGGAGGTTGATGAATCAATCCATCGTCGTCCCTACCAACGTGTTCATGAATAATTTGCATCTTACTGCATCAGAACCACCAATCAGCATCATCTGCGTATGGAAGGCTGTGAGATAGGCCTCTGGATCCTCCATCCCTGTGAACGTGGCTTTCGGTCCCACGAACGTAGCTGGTATTACAGCATCCATAATCTCCTGCAAAAAAGGCATGGGAAATTCCCTGGGTGGTGTAGCACATTATTGATCCTCCGCTTCACAGTCCCCTGCTTGATTTCGCAAATCACGCTACAACTCTTCATTGGTTCAGTGTAACTCTTCATTTCTCACTTGCGATGCAGCCAGATCAATCTGGATGCGTTCTTGATCAACCCTTCCCGCTGCCATCGCTTCTTGAAGGCCCTACATCATCTCCATAACTTGTTGCAGAGTAAGACCTTCGCCCCCGATTGGCGCAGCAGATCCTTGCCTCGTAGTCCTCATCTTGATCGATTCTTGATGAATCTTGATGGATCTTTTATGTTCTTGCGGTTGGGACAATTGTTTTAGATTGTGTCCCACGGTGGGCGCCAAATGTTCTTGTCGCGTTGGCCTAAACGTCTTCGTGCACTCACAACAACCTTAGCGTCCTGGGGCCCCTCCACACCCACGGTGCTTCCTTTTTGTGAATCACATGAAAAACAAGGGACAAAGGGCGCCCTCGCGGTCGTTCGCACTCTGACGCTCAAGTCAAACTCCGGGCAATGAAACATAAAAAAACTCTAAACTCTGAGAGCTTTGTGTGTGTGTTCTATTCTTCCGCGTTAGAATTGCGTACCTTATTTTGTTGGTTGTTACCCTTTATATACTCTTTAGTGTTTCTGCCCCTTTCGCTAACTGTGACTTGGGTTTACCGTAGGTGTGTCTTAGCGACACTATCACCCATTCTTAGGGTCATCTAGTGTGTAAGACTCCCTTACTGGAGTGCAACCTCCACGAGACGACCACTTGGTGCCAACTCATGCACCCAATCTCTGGGCCATTCGCCCTGGGAGTGCACTAGCTATTCACTCGCCATGCATGCAAATCACCCCTGGAACGTGACCCTTACGAGTCGTCTCTTTCCCAGCAGCTCTCTGATTGTGGCGCTCCCTACCGCGTCGTCCACACCTCATGCATGGACCCTTCGTGGACTAGGCTTCTCCTTTACCGAGAGCTAAAATGTGACTTAGAAAACACTTTTTTCGACCCATCTTTACTATTTGGGTTACCAAGGTTCGAGGCCTCCACACCCTTCGCTAGGGTGCCGCCCCCTCCTCGGCTATCCTCACTTACGAGTCTACTGAGACACTGGCCCGTCCTCCCAGCCCCCCATCCTTTGGGGGCCCACCATCACTGTGGTCAACGCGCGAAGTCCGACGACTGGTCGGTACAAATAGTAATGTATATAGTACTATGTAATATATATATATATATATATAAAGAATTTTATATTTATAGATGATTGGAAATAAACATGCAAAAATAAAAATGGAAAGAGGAGATACAATTTAAAAATTAGATATTTATTTTTAAAATAGGATTTATTTTTATTTCATAATTTTATAGACCAATTCTTAGTATTTGTCAAATGAATGATTTCGATAATTTATTACTCAATTTTTTTTTTGTAATCAAACTTTACTATAAGTAATTTAGACAATTATTTTAGTTAATCTATCTATCCAAATAAAAATAATAATTTTACCACAGTTAACTATAAAATTTACAAAACATTAAATAATTATTCAATAATTCATTTTTTCCAAGTAGTATCCAATCCTTATTTTTCACACTACACATAGACCAGATAAAATATGTTATCAGGAGCCAATTGATTTTTTCCCAAGTTTTTCAAGCAACCTTTTTTTACAATATTTATTTGTATTTGAGTTTTAACATTTTTAAATTTAAATATTTTTTAATTAATGAATTTTGATTTTATTCACTAGTTTCCATCTCTTAAAAAAAATATTTTTTGTTATACTATTATATTACACGATATTCAGTACCTACTGTATGTTTAGTGAAAAGTTAAACTATCATCTAAGCAATATCTGCTGTTGTGTATGATAACGTGGTAATATATGATATTTAAAAAAAAGTTAAAAAAAATATTATTAATTTTGAAATGAAAGAAATAGAAATTTAATATTTTGAAAAAAAAAATAACTTCCATGTTTTTTGTAGAGAACAAAAATAATAATTTAAAATTTTAAAGAATTAAAAAATATAGAAAAACTTAAATATTTTAATTCATAAACTAAAAATATATTTAAAGCATATTTGTATCATGAAATTGGTTCCTTTCCGTTCGGCGGCACCCTACAGTGTGCTGTAGTTTTGCGGTGACCTCTTCTCTTCCGCATTGAACTTCTGTGCAGGTGACTGATATACCCTTTTCATGTTTCAGGAATTTGGTAGTGCAAATTTATTATCTTTTGTTGATATAGTGTTGCCGAATGAAGTTGAGGTGATTGAACCTTATGTATGTGCACAAAGCTTGATGCTTAGTCATAGATTAGAATCAGATAGTGTTTGTTATAGTTATATGTGGCTCATTAACCTATCATACAATACAAGTTTGTTTGTAGGATTAGTCAGGTGTTTTATGTTGCTTGCATAATCAAAGGGGCATTTTGCAGCTTAGTACGACAGAGTACTAATAATTGCCTTCTTTACATTTGAAACTGAAACCCTACACTCTCAGGATTCTCATCATCAACTTTGACATTTCAGTGCTTATTGTTAGTTGTCATTGTTACAATTTGTTCTCATATGAATCAGGGTTACTTTCTTTTCTTTTCCTAATTAGATATCTACTGCTGCAGATATTAAGCTGATTACTTGGGTCAAAGTTTGATTTCTGGCTTCTCTCTGTCATGGCAACTAGTAAGTGCTACTATATTTAGATTTTCCCAGTTCAGAAATACTTATTAGTCTGCATTTTCTAAGGAATTTGGTATGTGATCTTCTTTTGGGGCGAACTTTTTTTTTCTCCTTTAAATAAGATACTCTGTTATTACGTGCTTCCTGCAGGACTTCAGTTTGAGAATAATTGTGAAGTTGGAGTCTTCTCAAAACTTACCAATGCCTATTGTTTAGTTGCTATTGGAGGTTCTGAAAACTTCTACAGGTTATCATTCTTTTTGTACTAGTGAAAATACGGCTCCTTGGTTTCAATTGGATGGAAATTGCCATAACATTTTCTGTATGAATAAATTAATGCTTTGTTTGATAGTGCATTTGAGACTGAGTTAGCAGATATTATCCCTGTGATCAAGACCTCCATTGGTGGCACCCGTATTGTTGGTCGTCTTTGTGTTGGTAAAGTTTTTTCCCTTAGTTTCTTAAATCTTAGTTCTTATAACTCCTTGCCTTGGATTACAAACCAGTTTGGGTTAACTTTTCAATAAACACTTTAGGAAAAGCAAAAAGAGGTAAAATGAATCAAACTTCTCCCGTAAGTTAAAAATAATATGTGCACTTCAGTTCTGTGAAATTAGACGAGAAAACTTCTAATAAAGTTAAGGTGGATAAATTGTTTTTAACTTCAGGAAATTTTTTTGATTCATTTATCTTCTTATGTTCTCCTACTATAAGTATTTCTTGAGAAATTGAATCTCTATAATTGATTTTTAGTGATGGATCTGAACTCTCTCTTTATCCATTACATTTAGACGTATCACCTAGTTAGCTTACCTTCTTTTTGGTTTCCAGGAAACAAGAATGGCCTTCTCTTGCCCCATACCACCACAGACCAAGGTGATTCCTTTTATTTTGCTTTTTTGTTTTTATTCATAGTAGCACACTCTCTGATATTATTATTGATCACAAAGTACACCGTGGATTTCAAATTGTGTTGTCAAACTAATCTAACCTAAATTTTCTGTCATCACTAAAGTTTAAACATTTGTGTACAAGATGTATATGCCTTTTTAGTTGGAGAAGGAAAAGGCAATTTAATACAAGCTTCTGTCTGTGAGTTCTTAGCAGTTCATCTGCGGTCTACCGTACTATGTACCTGGATGTTTTGTAATGGGAACAAGAATGAAAACAAGTTAATGCTGTAGTCTTTGATTTTGGTATGTCATGGCCTCATGGATGCTTGGTTTTCAAAGTTCATTTGTTAAATGACCAAACTTTCAAGTTTTGTAGAAGAAGTGCTATATATGTCATCTTATTTCTCCTTTGCCTCCTGTCCACTACAGTATGAAAACAAATTTTAAGTGGTGGAAAATTAGAAGGTATTCATTCATGATTCGTGCAAAGGAACTCTTAGAATGTTTCTCGGAATTTGAATAATGATGTTGAGTGCTGTTAGCACTTGTCAGATTATTAAAAAATGATTGTTGTGACGATATCATTTTTGTGGCTTCCACATAAAAATATTAGTTTAGTCACCGAATTTGAACAGGGTACCCTACTTAGATTCTGAAAACTTTTGCTTGGCTGCCTGCAAGCATTTGGGAATTGAGATCTTTTTGGACTCCCTAGGTTTTATCCCTTACAACCTTATTTTTTCATTCATCTGCTGGGGTTTAATCAGTTTATGTGTATCTTCTAGTGTGAAAATGATCTTTGTATTACTTTCCTCCCTTATGGCATATCCATTGTTTCATCTATATTGGCGACATAGAACTCAGCATTAATTGTGATGTAGTACTGACTTGTGGACTTATGCTACTTGATCTTTTTACCGTCGCTATTGATGAAGAGCTTCAACATTTGAGAAACAGTCTACCTGATCAAGTTGTTGTTCAGCGTATAGAAGAAAGATTATCTGCATTGGGAAATTGTATAGCATGTAATGACCATGTGGCTCTCACCCATACTGATCTTGACAAGGTATTGTCTTATTATAGATTAGTAGCCTTTTCTTTCATATGCTAAACTTTTATACTAATTTGATTTGGAGACAGTCATATCTGCATGTTAAATATGGGTGCTGATAAAGACATGGCCAGACTGCTTGTCATTCTTAATTTATCACTTAAATTTTTTAATTTGATTTTTGATAATGTAACAAAGTGTATAGAAAGAAAAAGTAAGTGTCAAATTTCATCTTAAAACCAATTACTCTTAAGCAAAGTTGTGTAACAGATTTATTAACCAATACTCCCTCAGTACAAATGCCTGCCACAATGGGCAAACCTATCAGAATAAACAATTTACTAAGATGAGGTGTGATTTGTGATACCATGTTACATTTCATTTCAAAATTAATTTACACTAAGGTAGTTGCTCAATGGATATCTTAGCCAACAGTAAGGATGTATGCACCCTTGAGAATTAAAGGTTTCATGTAAACTTAAGCCACTTTAAATCAATTCTGGACGCACCCTTGCATTCTAACTTCTCAAACTTCCTCACTTTACCATAGCTAAATCCTAATTTTTTAGGTTGTAACCACAACTTATGAAAACTATAAATAGTTTTTAAAAAACATAGACAATTTTCATTGAAAAGTTTACTTGCATGTGGTAAGACTAGGTAATTTGACCACTCTGATCCATGTGATCTAAAAAGTCATTTATATATGAACGAGGATTTAGGTTCAGGGTTGTGTATTCTCTACATTATCTAAGTGCTTTTAGCCTCCTATCAGAAGTTGAAGATAATGTAGGTAGGGTAACTGATACTTTTCACTTAAAACCTTTGTGTAAGTGCCCTTTTTCTTGCCCTGCTCTATTATTATTCACTGTGAAATTTATGTTTAGGAAACTGAGGAGATGGTCGCAGATGTTCTTGGAGTAGAAGTTTTCAGGCAGACTATTGCGGGTAATATTCTTGTTGGCAGTTACTGTGCATTCTCCAACAGGGGTGGTTTGGTAAGTACAAGGCATCTCTTGAATATCCTGGTTTAAAAACATGTGTACTATATTGTGACCGAACACTTTGTGCAGGTCCACCCTCATACTTCCATTGAAGACTTGGATGAACTTTCTACCCTTCTTCAGGTTCCTTTAGTTGCTGGGACTGTCAATCGTGGTAGTGAAGTGATAGCTGCTGGTATGACAGTAAATGATTGGACAGCATTTTGTGGTTCAGACACCACAGCAACCGAGCTCTCTGTGATTGAGAGTGTTTTTAAGCTGAGAGAAGCTCAACCTAGTGCCATTGTCGATGAGATGAGGAAATCACTCGTTGATACTTACGTCTAAATTTTCGTCGCTCGTTGATACTTGTGCCAACATATTTCAGTTCTGTCTCAGTTTTTTCCTGGTAAACAATTTTGATTTCTAAAATATGAAAACATTTCAATCAGAATTTTGGTTTCCATTAATTCTATGTCGTCTTTTAATTCAATTTTGTGGTTGTGGTCCATAAATCAAATGCAATATATGGCTGATTTTACGTTACATGGAATCCTTTGGCTTCATAAATAATTTCTATTCAGTAAAGAGATTGATATAACTCTCATAAACTATGTCGATATCCTCGAACTTTTTTTACTTGTTTATCTTTAACAGTGTAATATTATGCAAATAACTGTTAATTTTATTTTTTATATTGTCTAGACTAATATACGAGGTAGAGTTGTCAAAATGAATTTAGTTGGATGAACTGATCTAAAAAACTTGTAAAATGATCAGGTAGTCAAAAAAATTTGACTTAAGTTGAATAATGTTTGTTCTAATTGGTTTAGTAAAAAAATGTGCTTTAAGCTGAAAAATATTATTTTCGAATGGTTTAGCTTGCAATTTAAATGAATTTAGGTCAGATCAACCTATGATCTTATGTAATAAAAATGTTTAAAAAAATATTTTATTAAAATATATACATATATTGTAATTTATATATCAAATTATTATATTTAACATTAAAATTAATTTCATTAATATGACTTAAATTTTTAGAATATATTTTATTTTAAATTTTTATTATTATCTTTTAGGTGAGGCAAAATGATTTGATAGAATCGGATGGAGTAATATTCTCTTTATAAGACGAGATTAATACAAATTTATTAGATAATTTATCTGGTTCTCTGTCTTTTATGATTTATATATATGTGATAATTTTTGAGAAAATAAAAACTTATTTTTAAAAAAATTGGGGTTTGCATAAAATCTCAAAGTGACAGATGAACGGTCAAACTGTTACATGATTACCTAGACCCAAAACAAGAGGAAAGATTATTAGATTTGAAAAGTCACCAAGTACCCAGCACATCTTCAAATCTTAGTGTCAAAGAAAATGATGTGTGTTCTCAATCAGGAAGAATTTGCTCACTGTCAGCATTTGCCTCGGTCTCAACCTTAAGCTTTGAAGGAGCCTTGCCGGCTCCAGGGGCCTGCCTCTTAATACTACCACCACTCACTACATCATCAATCCGCAGGAGCATGCAAGCAGCTTCAATAGCAGTCTTAAATGTTTGTGCTTTCACATTGTATGCATCCCAGATCTAAAATCACATTAGAACAAAATTTCTTCAGAATTCACCTAACAATCCATGGTTATCAATCAAGTGATCAAAGAAACAAGATAGAGAGAATATAAATTTTCTTGTCTTCTGAGAATAACTGAATCGTGTTCAATTCTAAAATAATGACTAACTTTGGTGGGCAAAATGGTAACTGGTGGATTTGGCAATCTTTTGCATGATTCACATATAAAAAATAAATAAAAACACCTTGCATTCTTTCATGTCAGTGATGTCCCCAGTATTTCCATTTATGCCAATCCATGCGTTTTCTCCATTTGCATGCTGTATTCCAAAAACACCAATGTCAAACATAATCAGAGAAAGAATCATCTACACAGCTGTAACAACAAAAATTCCTACTTTTCCTTGTAGTGCAGTCATGGTGCGGATGACATTTACTCCACAATTTTGTGCCAAAGTACGGGGGATCGCCTCAAAAGCAATGGCAGCAGCTTCATAAGGCCACTGTTAGTCGACAAAAACATCAAAATGAGAATAACCTTAGGCAACTGCCATGAGACAAAAAATAGTATTAGTAGACAGTGAACAGACAATTACTATCACACTCACCTTCTCAATACCTTGAACAGATGAACTCTTCTGCTTCAACGTGGCTGATACAGTCAATTCTGTAGCACCACCTCCAGGAACAAGTTTTGGATTTTTTATTATGTTCCTTGCTACGGACATGGCATCCTGTCATGGGAAAAACTTTAGAAAGCAATGATCAAACCCCCAAGCTCTAAGTAGAAATCAATTGTTTGTTTACCTGGAGGTTTCTTTCAACTTCATTTAGGAGATCCTTGCTAGCACCCCTCAGTAGTACAGTGCAAGCCTTGGGGTCTTTGCATTCAACAATAAATGCAAAAAATTCATCTCCAATTTTCTTAACTTCAAATAATCCGGCACCAGTACCAACATCAGACTCCCGTAATTCATATGGTCTGTTCACAATAACAGCACCACATGCTTTTGCAATTCTATTATTATCAGATTTTCTCAGCCTTCTGATCGCACTAACTCCATGCTTACTCAGAAAATGCAATGCCAAATCACTAAGGCCCTTCTCTGTTATCACCAAATCTGGTTTAAACTTCAATATCTGCATGCAGAGCTCCTCAATGTATTCTTCTTCCATCCTCAACAAGAGACTCCAGTCTTCTTCTTTGAGCAGTTCAGCATTTGTTTGATTTTCACCCTTTTTATACTCAAGGGAACAATCAAGAAGAATGACACGTGGATTAACAATCTTTCTTTTCATTTTGCCAGGGACAACCACATCTTTGTTTATCATAACTCCTTTAAGAACTCTTGAATCCTCCAGCTGCCCACCAGGGACCTTCTCAATCTTTATATAATTTTTAATATCTACTGTGGTAGTAGCATCAATAGCTAAATCCTGAAAGTTAAACAAAGTGGAATATGTAAAATATAAACGGGTAAAAAGGTGTTAACCTGTTGCAAAAAAACTACAATAATCATTTACACTTAGTCAAAAAATTATAATCCTATTCACTAAAAGAAAATGATAAAACGAAGAGAAGGGGAGTAGAAATAATGCAATATTTTGATACTCCATTTTATGTTACATTTGTGTTATAAAGTAGTTTAGGTGTAACTCAAAATCGATATTTGCACCTATTTAATATAATTTGGTATGTAGGATTTGTTACACACTTCCTTACGCAATATACTTATGCGTAGAACTAAATATTTATCAGTCATCACAATCAATAGCACACTAAACTTGACAAATCTTGATAAGATATCCTTTGATATCATAGTACAAAGTGGTTAGCTTATGCTATATCCATTCAAATGGCCACTCACGGTGATATCCACGTCTAATAGTGCTAATTGTGAGGAGGTATATTGAAAAAACCAAATCTTAGAATAACTAAAGATAGTGTCAAAATACAATATAAAAGTGGAGACAGTCCTCATTCATTTACAAACTAATTTTGTAGGGTAGAATTAAGTCTAAACCACTTTCCATCTTAAATTCAGTAAAAGGTCACTAATTATGTTATGCGCATACCAAGCACACTGTGTTGGAATTGAGGATGTATTGGAAAAAAATCCAAGTCCCACATCAACTTAAGATAGTGTCAAAATATAAATAAAAGATAATCGTTACTTTACAAATTAATTTTGTAGTGTTGAATTAAACTTAAAACACTTTGTAGGAATTTAACTATACAAATTTTATACAAGAAAATACAGTAGACTACTAGAGCTAAATGCATAGACAAGGCACCTCAATTATTCAATATGTCCGCCACATAAATATATGTAGATAACTCAACCTTGTCTACTTGCCAAAATCTTAACATGTACAAATTGTATTCATAAAATTACGAAATGAATGCAAGTTTGTGTAAAAAAATTCATTTCATATTTAAGAAACTATGTGATTGACAACTTGCAAAATTGATACATTTTCCTTTCAAAAGTAACAGTAAAAGGATTATGCCTATTTATTTTGGGTAAGGCGGTGTATATCCATCTTTCCCATGCACTAAATTTTCACAAGTCGGAATAAAGATAAAATAACAGGAAATAAATTTGAAATTTAAATTTAAAAATTTTGCCCACGGAGTACAAGATACTCACAGCAATTAAATCCCCAAATTGACTAGTGACTTTGGTACCTATGCAGCTTTTGACTATCCCCAGCATAGTACCTCCTGCAGTTTTATCAAAAAATAAACTAAATATCAGTAGTTATGCATATTTATTTAGTGGATAATGAACATTACGGGATAGATGTTTATACAATATGAGTAAAATAAATATATAAAAGTAAAATTGAAAACAATCAAAACAATTTTTCAATACAATATGAGGTCACGTCAAATCAAAGATATAATAGATGAAGTATGCCTTAACTATTTCAAATTCTAAAAGGTTTCCTTGTAAACAACATTTGAAATCACATTGCATACTTGTCTTTTCTCGTATGTTATTTGTATCTTCAAACCGGCACGTGAAGTAACTCGTGAAAAAGCAACATATACTGTTTATAATAGTCTTTCTTAATTTGTTTACCTGATTAGTTTCAAATTTAAAAGAAAAAGAAAAAGAAAAGACCTAAAACCAAATTAGTACAGAGTAATCTCAATTTAAAAGCAAAATAAAAAACAAAAATAAAACATCATCTATATGGAGAAAGTATTAGTTTCAATCTTGTAAGCAGAAAATTTTTCAGATTTAACAGGTTGTTCTACCTGAATTCTCATATCTAAAACAAATCACTATGAATTGTTTCCAATCTTAATTTATACAAATAGGAAAAGAATTTAATGTCAATTTAGGAATCCAATGTTCTTAAAAAGGCAAGTAAATTTAATTCATATTTTCATTGTCTAGTTATAATAAATGCTATATATTAACTTTTCAATGTGATAGTTTCCATTTTTCTGTACCGTGGAATGTTTGTTATCATGAAAACTAATTACCCTATAATGCTAATATTAATTAGCTTAAAAATTTGTTGTTGTTAAATTTTATGTTTACTAATTTATTTATTTAATGTATATTTACAGAAGTAACCTTAATTTTGGCAGAAAATTGTTTACTCTGGACTTCCTTCCTCTTCTTACATATTAAGATATTATGATGAATCTTCTATACAATATTGGGCTGCTTCTTCCTGCACCTCCATACCTTCTTGTGCCACCCCCATAAATTTTTCTTATTCCACAAATACCCTTTTCAATATTCCGGATTACATAATCTGGAAGTCTTTTTTTAGATTCAAAATTAGCTTCTGGATTATGTAATCCGGAAGTCTTTTTTGATTAGCTTCCGGATTACATAATCCGGAAGTCTATTCTATACATAAGATTAGCTTCTGGATTATGTAATCCGGAAGTCTTTTTTTCATATGTGTTATTAGCTTCCGGATTACATAATCCGGAAGTCTTTTCTAAATATGAAATTGACTTCCGAATTATGTAATCCGGAATTTATCCGGATTACATAATTCATAGGCTTATTATTTCAAATCCAAGGGAGTGAAAAAAAAGAATAAAATGGTATTTTCATATTTATTATGGGGGTGGCACAAGAAGGTATGGAGGTGTAGGAAGAAAGAGTCACAATATTGATGTCTCTCTAGATGAAAATGAAATAACCCAAAAAAGTTAAAAGCAAATCTATCAAACATGAAGTCCAGAAGCTCAATCTAGCAACACCCCTCTGGTAGGTAAAAGGGTTGTACCGATGTATATATATGCCTTTAAGCCACAACAACTAAGCCATTCCGTCAAGCGAGTATCATCCTAATATAATAAAGGCACCAACTAACCAAATGAAATAAAAACAATATCAATTTGCTAATAGTGCAATTTTTTTGTATATCCATGGTCTTTCTAATAGTTGTTGTTATCATTATTACTATTATTATTATTATTACTATTATCATTATAACTATTATTATCATTATTACTATTATTATTATTATTATCATTATAACCCGATTTGATTACACTATTGGCAAGGTCCTTAAAATTATCAAGTCCCAACTTTAAACAACCACCTATTAAGACACTCATTCTACAAACGAAACTAGTATATATTATTGAAAAGGCTCAGCTCAATGTAAATTTCTGGAAATCATTATGAATAAGAAAGGATGTTACCCTCTTCCACTCCTAAAAAAGGGGAAAAGGTACTAACAAAACTTACGATCCTTGGCATCAATGGGCATTGCAATTTTATCCAGGACAGCAATGGCATCCTCCAAAGCTTTATTATAAGCTGCAGAAAACATTACTATGTAAGTCATCATATACATTATGATATCCTTTTAGAAAAGAACCACTGGTTAATACTTATCGAATGATTACCTCGACAAATAACTGTAGGATGACAACTCTTATCTATGAGTGCTTCAGCAACATGAAGCATCTCACCAGCTGCAAGTGGGAAGACAACATATAGCCCAGTAAATCAAATAAAGATCTGCCCCTTCATAAACACATAACAAAATCTATAATTCATCAACCCGAGCCGTAACTCTACTAAACTGTGAAAAATACAGCAAACAAATCTGTGGAACATTCGCCCTTAAGTTTCAATTGCATAATCAATTATCAATCATTAAGAGATTTCCAACATAGGATGACAAGAAGTATACAAGTGCTCCAAACATACCAAGAATGATGACAGATGTTGTTCCATCTCCAACTTCTTCATCTTGGGTGCGACTCAGTTCAATCATAGACTGCATCCATTCAAATAAGAGAACAACATTAGAAATAACACATCAAAACAGAAACTAAACCTTAAAAGGTCAACACAAAGATAGCAAACTAGATTTTCACAAAATGGTCAAGACTGATTTATAACAATATTTCTGCAAGGCAAGCAAATATTAAAAGAAGTGGAGAAAGAGTGATAAACCATGCCTTTGCAGCAGGATGAGCAAGATCTATCTCACGCAAGATAGCATTTCCATCACTTGTCACCACAATACCTATTAATTACAAGGAAATTTGGTGTCAGGAAAATAGATTGAAACATAATCCTTGCAAATTAGACATTGTGATAAACACTAAATGAAACTTTTAAATCAAAATCTATACTTAACAATGCGCCTGCACAATCCACAGACAATGTTTACTGAAGAAATTACTTTTTCAGGTTACAATAGCCTCCACTGGCCACACCAAAAAAGTAGACTTTAAGGCTTTGTAGACATGACATAATTCAGGAAATATTTTTCTCTTCACAATTAAAGATTAAAGAAGGGTATGGTTCACAAGAATCATCAATAAATGATAAAATTATGTAAGATATATACACTAACCTCCCCCAGCATCAATTAGCATTTTCATCATGGACCTGGGTCCAAGGGTTGTACGAATTATATCAGCAACAGCCTGATATACATCAATCATATTAGAAGCACTAGAGAATGGACAAGAAGATGAACTACATGACTGAAAGGATACAATATACTGATATGTTTTCAGTTTTTCCATAAACACATCTATTGAAATATTTATTTTTGTTCAATATTTGCCTGGAACATCTATGGTTACATAGCCCTTCCAATAAAGGAGAAAACAGAAACATACTATAACTACTTTGGAATTATGCATACAAAACATTAAGAGTTCATCCCAAATATAAGGGCAAAGTTAAGAACCATAAATTTTGAAACAGAACCCTGGAAAAATAAACTAACAAAAGAAAATGGAGTACTAAACACATTTCCAACATATGTTCAGAACAATTAGGAAGTCACCCTCTCAAAATTTATATGATGATAATAGTCACTTTTCCTAAATGTGAGATAAGCTTGCATTATGACTTTTTTCCTCAAGAGGTTAGTCATCTTTCTTCGTGAGCTTCTAAATTCTATTCTCCAACAATGATGGTTAAATTAAAGAGACATAAAAATTCAATTAAAAGGAAAGACAAAATATGCCACTTCACAAACTCTAAACACACTTCAGAGTATGACCAACTCAACTTTTTGAGAAAGATGAAATTGAAACTTAAACAACAACTTCCCCTTAAGGACAAAAAGTAGAAATCAAATCACTGAAGAAAGCCTTGCTGTTATGTCTCAAGTTTGAAAGAGAATAAATGATTTCTTATTATTTCTTATTACATACATCCTACACAGATGAGTTGAGTATTTTCGGAAATAAACAGCAGTTACTCTAATATACAGAAATCCTCAGATGGTGGGACTGTTATGCTAGAAATAAAACAAGATAGAGCAAAATATATAGAATAAAAACCAATAAATACAGAATTAAAACTAACAAGAATAAAATCTGAAACTTCCTAAAATATCTCAACACTCCCGCGCAAGCTGGTGAATAAGTATTCTTCATTCCCAACTTGAATCCTCGTAACATTTGGCCTTAATGACCTATAGTGATCCAATTCCATCCACAAAGCTTTAAGCGGATTAGCATACTCAGTGACAGTTTTGGTACCTTGCTTCGCAGCCATGGTTTTTACCTTTACATCACATATCTGAGCAACATCTTTTGCCTTAGAATAGGTTTGCTCGATTGCAATCCATATTGTTCTTGCAGAATTAAGGAACATACATGTGTCACAAATTTCAGAAACCATGAAATTCCATAACCACACAATTATCGGAGTCTTCTTCATCCCGGGACTTGAAAGTAGGATAACCATCGCCTCATCAGTTAAATGGCTAGTCTTTTCTTTCCCCTTCAAGATGGTCTTAATGAGTTGAGACCACTTGAGATAATTTTTTTCCATTCAACCGACAGGCTGAATGAACATTATGAAATTCTCTCGTTGTGGAGCTTCTCTCCATTTTCGATTCCAGCCATCACAAAGAAATTGATAAAGACCTGGATCTGATACAACAATGAAGGTTGTGATAGTGCTCAACAATAGAGGCCGAAACACAACACAGATTAGATAATCAGAGATTGTGTAGCAATGAAGGCTGCAATTAATTCACACGATCAGTGGCTCCCAAGGATTAGGAGCTCAGATACCATCTCAAGTTTCAAAGAGAATAAATTATTTCTTATTATTCTCATTACATATATACAATGATGAGTTTGGTATTCTCAAAAAATAAACAGCGCCTACTCTAGTAAACAGAATCCCTTAGATTGTGGGACTGTTATGCTAGAAATAAAAACAAGATACAGCAAAATATACAGAATTATACCCAATAAATACAGAATTAAAACTAATTAGAATAAAATCTGAAACTTCCTAAAATATCTCAACGCTTGGATTGTACGAATAGAAAACATGAGAACTTGGAGGACCAAAATGAGCCAGCGCTGGGAACCAGCCAAGGTAATGGAGCTTTTTTGGGCCATGAACTAGAAGCTAAGGCAAGGCCAAGCACTTGGACCAATATGTGGGTAAATAAAAAAGCAAACCAGAATATTTGGGTTGGTTGGGATGGAGGCATTTCTTTTGCTTTCTCTGTTGCAATGGAAGGTGGCTCTATCGAGTTTTCCTCTATCCTAGTCCACTTTCAGTTATCATTACCTTTTCCAGTAACTGGATGATGCAATTTTTCCATCTATATTTATTGGCTATCGGTGGTCCTTTGATCTAAATTAAAGAGGACTTGTCCCTTTGTATGATGCATTTCTTACTCTTGTCTCAATCCTTTAAACTTATAAATTAAGTTTCCCTAAAAGGAGGAATCTCACAAAGTAAAACGTCAATAATAGAATCATGCAAAAAAAAATATCACTATCGAATAGTTGGTAATTTGTAACGCTTCATACCTTTGCTGCACGAATATTAGCATGCTGCACCTTGCTTCCAGACTCGCGTTTCAGTGAGTCCTCTGTCCAATGTAAACAAACATTCGAGGAGTGAATCAATACATTACAAGATGCTAAAAACGCGCGAAAGATACCCTATCTTAATTTACTTAACCTACAAAAATCAGGTACGAGCAACGCGCTGAAGTTCAGTGGACAAATTAAAATTAAAAAAATAATCGAAGAGAAACGGTACATTATTTTTTATTTACTGATTTCACACGGAAACTGAAGACGTCCAACATTTTAGAAAAAAAAATGAGGACAATGCTTCCAAATAGAAACAAAATAAAAAGAAACTGACGAAAGTTTCGAGCAAAACAAACAACAGTTTCGGGAAAGGCCTCTTATCTACTGATTAAGATGAATTCAATTATCTTGAGACTTTACAGAGCACGCGGATAACAGTAGATTAAGAATTGCTGTGTTCTTATGCAAAATGAGATTATTGAAATGCATTTATGAACAAAACGAATGAATCCACGAAAAGAGAGAGAGAGAAGTTACTGAGAACTGGAACCGGCGACTGCATGATTTGAAGCTTGAAAGCGATAGGAACAAGTTGTTAGAACAGAAAATGCTGCAATGACACACGAGGTTTCAGTTAGAATATTGGAGTTCGTGCATGGGCGAATATTCAAGAACAGAGAAAAGTGTTGGAGAGAGGTATGAAGAATTGCGATGAGAGAGCGCAATGCATGTGATGTGAGGTAGCTTAAAAAGATGATGGGTTTAACAATTAAACGGTTGGTGGTGTGGCCTTGGTAGTTCGTTACAGAGAGAGGGAGAGAACCAGCACTTGAGGTCGCGTCTCCCGCCAGCCAAAATCTTCTACGTTCGTTTTTTTTTTTTTTCTTTTTAATTTTGGCAAAACTATAACCAATGGCTATTTTACCTTATTTTCTCATTTCAATTTGCTTTTTTTATGTTCATTTGTATTGAATCAATGTTTTAATAAGTTAATAACAGACTTAGTTTTTTGTTCTCTGTTTTTTTTATTTGTTCATCTTATTCTTTTCCATGATGAAATTTTGAATGTCATTCTTTAATTGCTACGGAAAATGGAGACTGAAACTAAATATGTGAATTTCAATGCGTATTTCAATGGTGATTTAAATTGCTCTCTAACACATTTCCACACATGAATTGTTTTACCAAAAATAATTACAAAAGGACGTCAAAATATTTAGCCAAGCATGCTATATAAGAACATTCCCACGACTTGACTTGACTAAGAATATTTGGTTGGACGTTTAGGTTTTTTCCTCCTCCTTAGTGTTGTGGTTGGAGGTTTTACTTTATACAAAGAATTGGTGTTAATAGGAGAGAGAATGAGTGGAGGCATAGAGAAATAAAAGAGTAAAATATTCATATATTCACTTGAGTGTAAACTGATACAGAGTTATGAAATATATAAGCAAAGATACACTTGGAGACTAACTGAACCTAACTTAAGTAATTTGCTTAACATCCCCCCGTAAACTTATGATGGGTTTTTCCAAAACCATAAGTTTAGGACGTACTGAAGTAAAGCTGGGACCAGAAATAGGCTTTGTAAACACATCAGCAAGTTGAAAACGAGCAGGTGGATGAATGAGAGAGACATGCTTTCGCTGTACATGGTCACGAACAAAGTGAATGTCTATTTCAAAATGCTTGGACCTCGAGTGCATGACAGGGTTAGCTGAAAGTAGAACCGCTCCAAGGTTATCAAAATAAATTTTGGGCATGGTACAAGAGATATGGAGTTCAGTTAATAAAGATTGAATCCAAATAATATCAGCCAGGACAGCAGCAATTCCGCGATACTCTGCTTCAGTGCTGCTTCGGGAAACAGCTCTTTGTTTATGAGAAGACCATGAGACAAGATTAGAGCCAAAATACACGCAGTATCCTGTTGTAGACTTTTTGTCATCTATATCACTAGCCCAATCTGAGTCACAGAAGCCCTGGATTGTATTATTGGTGTTGTGTTTGATAAGAAGCCCATGATCTAATGTGCCGTTGAGATACCGTAGGATCCGTTTAACTGCCTTCCAATGATGCTCTTGAGGACTGTGCATGAATTGAGAGACTTTATTCACATAAAAGGTGAGTTCCGGGCGAGTGATGAGCACATATTGAAGAGCACCCACTGTGGATCTGAATAAAGAGGGATCAAAAAAGGTTGCAGAAGCATTTTGTGGAAGCTTTAAGTTGGTAATCATAGGTGTAGGTTGTGGATGGGACTCAAGCATTTGCGTTCGTTGAAGAAGACTTTGAACATAGTGACGCTGTGATAAGT